>Ga0070698_100000387_pt1 | contig 46238 bp, 50 predicted proteins | sample KBSK1502metaG_FD_65477 | JGI IMG/M metagenome (GOLD analysis project Ga0070698, IMG submission 65477) | Corn, switchgrass and miscanthus rhizosphere microbial communities from Kellogg Biological Station, Michigan, USA - KBS K1-50-2 metaG | ecosystem: Host-associated > Plants > Roots >...
GCCGACCATCTCGGTCCTCCTGCTGCAACGTGAGCTGCGACAGGAGCAACCTCCCACACCCAGGCTGGGTGGGGAATTTCAAACCGGCGCTATCTGGGGAGTTTCACACCGGCGCTGACACAGCGGGCCGAAGTCTCCTTGCAGTGGTCGTTTCTGGCGACCCTTTTGAGCTGCGTACCCTGAGCCAGCGGATGGACGCTGCTACAAGGACGGCCGATTGGCGTCAGGGATCCCAAAGGACGCTCCACCATTTATCGGCTCGTCGGCTGGACCCGCGGGATCCGACATGCCACGGTAGTCGGCGACTCCCGAGTGAGTCCTTTGCGATGGCAATAACACACCTAGGGTGACCGCCCCTAAATGACGCAACCGAGTCCGAATGAGATGGCGGGTGGGTTGGATGCCCTTCGTCGAGAACTACTGTTGGGAATTCAAGACGCGTTGCTAGAAGATCCAGCGAATGTGGCCACGCCTACAGATGTATTAGGTCGGAGACTTCGACAAATACGTGACCGCACCTCGGTTCGCGTGGGCCTCTTGATCGCAATTCTCTATGAAGGGGGCTTTCCGGAAAACGATCGGCTCAACTCAATTCAGAGACGTCTCGCAGAAGGGAGCACTGTGGGCGCCGAAGACCTTGACTGGCTGGACGGAGAGGTTGGACAACCGAGTCCGATCCCGGTTCATCGGTGAAGTTCGAGATGCGGGCCGACATCGCGGTCGGCCACTCGGCCCGACCGAGCCATATCAACTGGGGGTTGCGGGACGGCCAGATCGACCACCCCGACGGGCAGAGGCCCATTGAGATCACCTAGCCGTCAGCCGGCTCCCGGACGGGATTCATGAGCCCTGCGAGTCACTCCTGAACGGCGCGCCGCCTCTGCCACTGCGCCCGCCACCGCCTCAGGCACACGGCGGTCCAGCACGTCCGGAACGATTCTGCCCGACTCAAGCTCCTCGTCCGAAACGCACCCGGCGATCGCCCAGGCGGCGGCGATCTTCATCTCGCCGTTGATCGTGGTCGCGCCGGCGTCAAGGGCGCCGCGGAAGATTCCCGGGAAGGCGAGCACATTATTGACCTGGTTCGGGTAGTCGCTGCGCCCCGTCCCCATGACCCGTACCGGCGTGCCGGTCACCTGCTCGGGGAAGATCTCGGGCTCGGGGTTGGCCATCGCGAGCACGATCGCGTCGGGCGCCATCGCCCCGAGGTCCTCGCGCCGGACCAGCCCCGGACCCGAGACTCCGACCAGCACGTCGGCGCCGGCGAGCGCGCCGGCGACGTCGCCAGCGAACCCCCGCGGGTTGGTGGTCTCGGCCAGCGAACGCTTGACGCTCGTCAGGTTGGTCCGGGCAGCGCTGATGCTGCCAGTGCGGTCGAACACCACGACGTCGCGTACGCCTGCAGCCAGCAGCATCCGCGTGCAGGCCACGCCGGCGGCGCCGGCGCCGAGGATCACGACCCGCAGCCCGGCCCAGTCGCGCCCGGTGAGGCGCAGCGCGTTCGTCAGTGCGGCCAGCACGACGACCGCGGTTCCGTGCTGGTCGTCATGGAAGACCGGGATGTCGAGCTCCGCATCGAGCCGCTGCTCGATCTCGAAGCATCGGGGCGCCGAGATGTCCTCCAGGTTGATGCCGCCGAACACAGGCGCGATCAGCTTCACGGTGCGGACGATCTCATCGGGGTCCGTGGTGTCCAGGCATATCGGGAAGGCGTCCACGCCGCCCATCTCGCCGAAGAGCATCGCCTTGCCCGCCATCACCGGCTCGGCGGCGAGAGGGCCGATGTCGCCCAGCCCGAGCACCGCGGTGCCGTCGGTGACGACCGCGACGGTGTTGCTCTTCATCGTGTGCGTGAAGGCGATGGACGGGTCGCGCATGATCGCCCGGCACACCTCGGCCACACCCGGCGTGTAGGCGCGCGAGAGCTGCGCCCGCGTGGTGAGAGGGAACGAGGAGGCGACGTGGATCTTCCCGCCCAGGTGGAGGTCCATGGTGCTCGCGACGAAGTCGACGTCAGGTGCTTCCATCAGGCCTCCTCAAAAAGAAAGGCCCCCGCTGCTCTAGCGGGGGCCTTGTTCGTGCGTTCGTTCAGCACGCAGGCGACCCTCGCCCAGCAAGGGCGATAACGAGGGCGAGGGCAAGTACGGCCTGGGCGGGCATCAGGACCGAAATCCTAAACCACAACCTCGCGCCCCGCTTGTGTGCCGCCAACAGAACTGGCGGCAGCCGCTTGACGGCGGGCAACCAGGCAGGCGGCTCGACTCGAATTGTGAGATGGCCGCACCATGCCGCTCGACGAGGCCGATCTCGTCCAGGCCAGTGAGAAATCGCGAGTGGTACTCGACTCAATGCCGCCGAGTCTCACCGTTTGGCACTCTCCATCGCCGGCATTGCCGCACACGTCGGCTTGCGATTGAGCACGCATGGTCATGGTGGGTGCAGACGCCTACGGCTTAATTAGGTACTCCAGCCGCTGCGCCTCCGCCTTTGCTGCAGGCAGGGTCAACTCCCGCCTGACGATTACCTCGTCCCTGTCACGGAGTCGGAGAACTACGTCGTATCGGCTCGCGACGGTCCCGAGTAGTCCTGCCATTGCATATCCCGCGAGAGCCGGCCGGACCTCTACACCGGACAGGTCTGCATACGAGAGCCGACGCTCTGAGATAAAGCTACGAATTGTCACAGACAGTCGGGGCTTTTCAATGACGAGTCCGACCGGACGAGCCAGTATCCATGCACCGGCAAGAAAGATAACTAAGCCGGCGACCCCAACTCCCTTCTCAACCTCCGGCAAGAAGCCGAGTGCCCCGATCATGGCGCCTACGAGTAGAAACCCAAAAGCAACTGTGGCCCACTGGTCATCACGAATCCAAACAGGACGATGATCCCGATCGTCGACTTTCAACGGACTAATCACGGGCTATGAGAAAGCGCTTTCGCCGGTCAGGGCGCGACCGATCAGGAGCTTGTGCATTTGGCTCGTGCCCTCATACAGAGTCATGACTCTGGCATCCCTGAGGTATTTGCCGACCGGGTACTCGTCGATGTAGCCGTACCCCCCAAAAATCTGCAGAGCTGCGTTGCTCGCCCTGACCGCCATTTCACTCGCGTAGTACTTGGCCGCCGACGACTCGACCGTGTGCCTTTGGTTCGCATCAGCGAGTCGAGCCACCCGCCACGTCAGAAGTCGTGCAGCTTCGACCTCGACATGCACGTCGGCGAGCAGTTCTTGAACAAGCTGGAAGCTAGCGATCGGTCTGCCAAATTGAATTCGCACCTTGGCGTACTCGATTCCGGCGTCAAGCGCTGCCTGCCCGATACCAACCGAACCGGCCGCCAGTGAAAGACGGCCATTGTCCAGCGCTGACATTGCAACCTTGAAGCCGCCGCCGATACCGCCGAGGCTGGCGCGGTCGTCTACACGAACGTGGTCGAGAAACAGTTCGGCGGTGTCCTGGGCACGCAAGCCCAGCTTTCCCTTGATCGCCTTGGCGTGGAAGCCGTTGCTTGTGGTGGGGACGACAAAGGCTGTGATCCCCTTGGCTCCTTGATCACCGGTCCTCGCGAAGATCAGCGCCAGATCTGCCCAGGTGCCGTTGGTTATGAACATCTTTTGGCCGGTGATGACCCATTCGCCGCTGTCGCGGACGGCCCGGCATTGAAGGTTGGCTGCGTCCGAACCGGTGGACGGTTCGGTGAGGCCGAAGCACCCGATCGACGAGCCGGCACTCAATCCGGGTAGCCATTTGTACCGTTGCTCGTCAGTACCCCACTTGGCAATCGTCTCGGCAACGAGTCCGAGACTGACGGAGACCACCCCGCGGACTGACGAATCGGCTCGTCCCAACTCTTCGACCAACAGGCAGTAGGACATGTGGTCTAAGCCTTGTCCGCCGTATTCGATCGGTATCGTTGCGCCCAAGAAGCCAACTTCGCCGAGACGGGCGACGATCGACCGATCAAGCTCCTCAGAGCGATCCCAAGCTGCGGCATAGGGAGTGATCTCCTTCTCCGCGAATTGTCTTGCCAAGCCGCGCACCATTTGCTGCTGTTCAGTCAGTTCGAGATCCAATCAACTCACCCGCTCGGGTGCCAATTCGATGAGAGTGGGAAGGACATGATCTGCATAGCTTCTGATGCGGCCCGAAAGTCCTTCAAACGGATAGAACTCGATTGTCAGGTGTTCAGCACCCGCCTCCGCGTAGGCAAAGGACTGGGAGCGCATATCGGCTACGTCGTTGCTGAGATGGATTCGAGCGCCGGGTGATACGCGCCTATCACCGGCGAGATCGTTAAGACGGCGCACCCGCTCCGGAAACTGCTCTGGCGTGATGTATGGATTGCACTGCCACATGTCACCGCTGGAAGCGGCACGCCTCAGGGCGGCGTCTGAGTTACCCCCGATGAGGATTGGCAGCGAGTCGCCCTGAACAGGAAGCGGCCCGAACACTCCGCTTTCGTACGGGTAGTAAGCGCTGGCAAACGGTTGGCGCGAACCGCCAAACAGGTGTCGGATTAGGCGTATGCCTTCATCTAGACGCCGGCCACGGGTTCTGAAATCAGCGCCCACGTTGACGAATTCTTCTTCTCGGTAGCCGGCCCCTAGGCCCAGAATTAACCGTCCGCCGCTGAACTGATCCAACGTCGCCGCTTGCTTCGCGACTACAAACGGGTTGCGCATCGGCAGTACAACGACTGAGGTCATCAGCTTCAGGCGGCGCGTGGTCGAGGCTACAGCGCCCAGGACCGCTAGGACGTCATAGACCTGCTCATATCGATCAGGCTGTCCCTCTGGACCTGGAGGGACGAACATGTGATCAGTTGATGCAACGCCGGCGAAGCCGAGCTCTTCGCTTAGCCGAGCGCTTTCCAGCACGGCGTCGGCGGAGAGGTGCGGGCCGAAGGTCGGGAGAACCACATAGACATCCATTGGCGACCTAAGTCCAGTTGGTCCAGCGAGGAAATGTAGCCGGTATCACAGCAGCTGGTTAGGCGGAAGATGCTCGCTGCGAAAGGCTGTGATCGCGGCGTCAAGATGTTTCTGGCCGTTGCGGAGCACGAACATGCCATGCGCGGGGAACAGGGAATCGACCCTCAGCTCGCCCAGGCGGTTGATGTCAGACCTGTAGTCCTCGATCGAAGAGCCCGGTAAGTTCACCAGGCCAATCACCCCGCCGTAGAAGATGGTGTCGCCCGTGAAGATGACTCTGGCTCCGTCGACCGTTGCCAGTAGGCACAGCGAGTCGTCGGAGTGGCCACGAACCTGTATGGCCTGGACCTCGATGTTGCCGATACTGAGGGTATCGCCGTGATGGATAATCCGGTCGATCTCGACGGTGGGAAATCGGTAGTCCTTTCCGTAAACCTCGTACTCGTATAGGGTGCGCACGCGAGGATTGGTGCCGGTCGCCAAGAGCTCTTCCGCCCCGGCGGGAGCCCATACCTTGACACCGTATTTCCCCTTTGCGGCCGCGCACATCTCACTGTGCCCAGCGTCTGAGTGAGTCAGGATTGCGGTGACAGACCTGTCCATGTCAAATCCGTGCTCCCGCATGTTCGCCCGAAGGATGTCGATGCTCGAAGCCCGGCCGAGATCAATCAGCGCTTTCTCATCTCCGCCATCGATGAGATAAACATTGGGGTCCATGGGCGTCGTTATGCCAAGCTGGTCACTGCCGACCAGATACAGGTGACTTGATATCTGCATGCCTAGTCTCCCATCGCAGGCTTCCCGCGCCGTCGTCCATCACCAAGATTCACCGGAGTCATCAACCCTCCTAAGACTTTGTTGCCGATGTCTCGTCGTCGAGTTCCAGCTCGAGCGATTCCAACTCCTCTCCACCCGCCATCAGATTCAGGACTTCTTCGCGGGTCTTATCGCCGCGCCTGAAGTCCGCCGCCACTTGCCCGTGGATCAGCACGGTGAACCTGTCCCCAACCTTCAGGGCATGGTGCGCGTTGTGCGTGATGAAAATGACGCCAACCCCTCGCGCCTTCGCCTGAGTGATAAGGCGCAGGACAGTGGCGGCTTCGCGCACACCCAGAGATGACGTCGGCTCGTCAAGAATGAGGACACGCGCACCGAAATACATGGCGCGAGCGATGGCCAGGGCCTGGCGTTCACCTCCCGAGAGCGTGCCTCCTAACTGGCCCGAATCCCAGACATGGCTTATGCCCACCTTGTGAAGGTGCTCGAGCGCCACCTTGCTCGCCCTTTCCTGGTCGAGCCACTTCAATGGTCCCCAACCCTTCATTGGCTCGGCGCCCATGACGAAGTTGCGCGCCACGCTCATCAACTCGATCACACCGACGTCCTGGTGAACCGTAGCGATGCCCAGCTTCCTAGCATCGCGAGGCGACGAGATTCGAACTACTCGACCGTCAACCGAAACGGTCCCGGCCGAGGGCTGGTAAACGCCGGCCAGGATCTTGATAAGGGTTGACTTGCCGGCGCCGTTGTCGCCGAGCAGGCAAAGGACCTCGCCCGGAAAGACACGGACCGAAACGTCCCTCAGCGCCTCGATGCCAGTGAAGCGCTTCGAGATTTGAGCCAGTTCGACTAGGGGATTGGCTGCAAGGACCTCCGCCGTCAACGTGGAGCCATCGCCAGACGGCGGAAAAAGTTGTTGGCGAGCACTGCCAGCAACAGGAGGATTCCGATGATGAGCTCAGACCAGTCACTGTTCAAGTCTGTGTAGAAAATGGCCACGTTGACGATGGCAAATATGGTGGTACCCAGAACTACACCGACCGCGGACCCGTAGCCTCCGCCCAGGAGTACGCCGCCGATCACGGCCGCCACCGGGGCCGCGAAAACGAAACTGGTCCCGAATGAAACATCGCCTCCGTTGTACTGGACCGTCTGCAGAACCCCAACGAGGACAGCCGCAACCGCCGTTGAAATGAACAGAACGACCTTGACCAATCGGGTCGGCACGCCGGCGGCTCTGGCTGCATCAACATCACCGCCAGTGGCGAAGATCCAGTTTCCGAATCTCGTTCGATGTAACACCCAGCTAGCGCCGATCGCGATCGCGATCCACCATGCAATGGAAACGTTGAACCCGTTCCATTCGGATCCGAACACCGCCTTCGCGGACCCCGAGGGGTAGACGGCCATGGCGCTCGTGCCGATCAGGGAACGGGCTACTCCGAGAGCAGCGCCGGCCACGGCGAATAACCCCGCGAGGGTGACGATAAATGACGGTAGACCAGTGCGCACTGTGATCAGCCCATTCACAAGCCCGATGAGAGCGCCGGCCAGGATCGCGATGGTGATCGACAGCCAGATCGGGAGCGAGTAGTACCCGGTGCCGATCGAGACGATCATCGAGGCTCCGCCGATCACGGATCCCACCGAGAGATCGAACTCTCCCGCGATCATGAGCATGCCGATCGGTATTGCGAGCACGCCCAACTCGGCGGCCGTAGCCATCCAGCTGGCGGTGCCGGCTACGGTAAGAAAGCCTGCTTTGGCCGTCGCGGCGAATATTGCGTAGATGAGAACGACGCCGACAAAGGCTCCGAGTTCGGGGCGGCGCAACAGCCTTCGCCACAGACCATGCGGCGGTGGCGCAGGAACTCGTCGCTCCCGCGCCACCTCCTGATCATGGTCGCTTACCTCAAGTTGTGGCTTCAGTTTGCTCCGTGACCCGTATAGCTAGCTATGCGGCGCCGCGAATGCCCTTGTATTTGTCGTTCGTCGCAAGCACCTGGTCGATGTTGGACTTGTCGATAACTGAGGGCCCAGTCGAAATCTGCCCCACGGTGTGCATTCCGTATCGTGCGGCCTGCGTCAGGACAGTGACGGCGTAGTACCCAATCAGGTACGGCTGCGAGTCGAGCGCGAACAGAAGGGTACCCGCCTTGATGTCGTTGAGGTCTCCGGTCGATAGGTCGGTTGTACCGATCTTGACCTTTCCTGAGACACCCGCCTGGTTCGAGGCAGTGACCGCGTCCTCTGCGATTGATGCACCCATGGTGAAGATGCCGTCAATGCTGGGGTCCGCCACCAACGCTCCCTTGATGTCCTGGATAACCTGTGTGGGGTTGTTCGAGTCCGCGAACGAGATGTTCAGCTCCTTATAGCTCACTCCGAGGGGCTGGAGGGTTGCCTGAACCGCCTGCCAGCGGGTTTCAAGATTGATCGCCCCGGGTGCGTGATTCACAAACAGCAGGTGATGTACGCCGGCCGTAGCGAGTAGTTGGGCACCCTTGACACCTGCGTCATGGTCTGACTGGCCGATAAACCCTAGCGCGCCAGCGCCCTGCCAATCTCCAGCGGCGTCAACCTCGACGAGCGGTATGCCCGCAGCGATTGCCTGCTTGATCAAAGAGTCCTCGGCGCTCGGGTACCAGTCGTGCACGGCGATGCCAGAGGCGTGCTCGGCGATGGCCTGCTGCAGTGCCTTGGCCATGCCCGGCCCGGTTACGTCTGTGGCGGCGAACTGAGCGGTTACGCCCTGGTCCTTGGCGGCTTGATCAACTCCGTTCTTCTCGGCTCCAAACCACGGATTGGCTAGAGTGCCCGAAACCTGGACGATCGTGATACTTGAATTTGCTGCCTGAGTTGTCGGCGCGCTCGAAGATGAGCATGCGGCTGCGAACAGACCCAGGACAGCCGCAAGAGCGACAAGCGAGCGAGGTCGCCTGGTCGGTTCAAATGCGGGACTCACAATTGGTGATCCTCCTTGCTCTCCTGAACTGTTTGGCGCGACGCAATGCGCCGCGGCGGCCGAGCCTGCTGCGAGGCACGCTAGCAAAATAGGGCTAGTTCGTCAACTCATTACACTTATTGGCCGGATAGGCCAAACTTTCCCGGCTGGGGAATTGGGCCGTCAAAGTTTGGGAGGCGATCGTTGAAGCAGCAGGAGGAAGTCGTGGGCCCGTTCCGGCTAGCTGAGATTCCTCCAGCAACGCGGTACCTGAGCCCAACGGGGGAATTGGTAGGTGCCGAGACGCCCATGAGCGACGAATTGGCTATTCGCGGCTTGCGCTGCATGCTCCTGGGACGCCGATTCGACGAGCGTTCGATCAGCCTTCAGCGCCAGGGTCGCATGGTCACGCTGGCGCCTGGCATTGGCCAGGAAGCGGCGAGCGTAGGCGCCGCAATGGCTCTAAATCAGCGTATCGACTGGATCGTCCCCCAGTACCGAGAGATCGCGGGACAACTTTGGCATGGCTTGCCCCTTCGGGTGGCCTTCCTATGGCACATGGGTCATCCGCTAGGCTTCGATGTTCCGCAAGGGGTCAACATGCTGCCATTCCAGGCTTCGGTCGCGGGCCAGATCCCTCACGCGGTCGGCCTGGCGTGGGGTCTGAAGCTCCTCCGCACGGGTGGGTCGGTGGTGACCTTTTTTGGGGACGGTGCGACTTCCGAGGGCGATTTCCATGAGGCCGCCAACCTTGCGGGAGTCATGAAGGCGCCTGTGGTCATGGTTTGCCAGAACAATCGCTGGGCGATTTCAACGCCGGTGGAGCAGCAGACAGCATCGCCGACCTTGGCCCAGAAGGCGGTCGCCTATGGCATACACGGAGCTCAATGTGACGGCAATGACCTGTTCGCCGTCTACGCGACGGTGCAGGCGGCGGTTGCGCGGGCGCGCGCCGGCGAAGGCGCCAGCCTCATCGAGGCTCTCACGTACCGGCTCGGCCTCCATACCACGGCGGATGACCCGACTCGGTACGTGCCCGCCGGAGAGCCGGCCGAATGGCAGCTGAAAGACCCAATCGTTCGTCTTCAGCGATACCTGATGGCGAAGGGAGCTATTACTGAGTCAGACCTCGAGGAAATCGAGGCCACAGTGAAAGAAGAGCTTGCCGAGGCGTGGAAAGAAGCCCAGCACGAGCCTTCACCGGATCCACAACACTTCTTCGCGCGGGGTTTCGCCGAGCCAGCGAGGCGCCTGCTCCGACAGCTCGATGACTTGGGGCCTAGAGCGGATGCCTGAGATCACACTGCTCGAGGCCATCAATCAGGCCATGCATCTGGAGATGGATCGGGACGAGCGAGTAGTCGTTGTGGGTGAGGACGTGGCGAAGAGCGGAGGAGTCTTCCGGGCCACAGACGGTCTGCTCCAGAAGTTTGGGCCTGATCGGATCTTTGACATGCCACTCGCCGAAGGGGTGGTGGTTGGCTCGTCGATCGGTCTTGCTATCGCCGGGCTCGTGCCAGTCGCCGAGATACAGTTCATGGGTTTCGCCCACAACGCTTTCAGCCAGATAGTCGATCAACTGGCCCGTGTGCGATCTCGCTCGTGCGGACGCTTCCATGCCCAGGTGACCGTTCGTATGCCCTACGGCGGCGGCGTACGCACGCCCGAGTTCCACTCGGACGCTTTCGAAGCGCAGTTTGCACAAGCCCCAGGTCTGAAGGTGGTCTGTCCATCAAATCCACGCGACGCAAAGGGCCTCCTTCTCGCCGCGATCCGCGATCCGGACCCGGTGCTGTTCCTGGAGCCGCTCAAGGGGTATCGGTTGGTTCGAGGTGAGGTACCCGACGGAGACTTCACAACACCAATCGGGGAGGCCGCCGTGGTGCGCCCAGGCCGGGATTGCACCTTGATCGCGTGGAGTGCCGGAGTTCAACTGGCCCTGAGAGCGGCGGAGGACGCCGCTCAGCATGGCATCGAGGTGGAGGTGATCGACCTGCGAAGCCTGGTACCGCTCGACGTGAATACTCTGGTCAAATCGGTGATGCGCACCGGGCGAGCAGTCGTGGTTCAAGAGGCACCGCTGACGGCAGGCTTTGCCGCAGAGGTCGTTTCCACGATCCAGGAGGAGGCTTTCTTCTCTCTTCAAGCGCCGATTCGGCGCGTTGGCGCCCCAGACGCGGCCTACCCGGTGCAGCTGCTCGAAGAGCATTACATCCCGAGCCCAGAGCGGGTGCTGCGCGCAATCCGGGCCACGCTCAAAGACTGATGGCTAGGCGCGAGTTTCACCTTCCCGATATCGGTGAAGGACTTGCAGAGGCAGAGATAGTCCAGTGGCTCGTGCGGCCGGGCGATCGCGTGGCCGAGGACCAAGCAATAGTCGTGGTTCTAACCGACAAGGCGACAGTGGAGGTGCCCTCGCCGTGGAACGGGGAGGTCCTTGAGATTGGGGTCGAAGAAGGGCAGCGCATCAGCGTCGGCGGCTTGCTCCTTATCGTCGACGCGGAGGGGGACGAGCCGGCCGCGGCACCTAGGTCGGATCCATCGCCGATGGCCGAACCGCCCGAGCCCGGCGCCGGCACCCGATCTGAGCCCTCACACCATGAGATCGGCAGCCAGGCCTCGCCAGCGGTTCGCAAGCTGGCTCGCGACATCGGTGTGAACCTGTCAGACGTGCATGGTTCCGGGCCGGCGGGACGGATCACATCTCACGATGTCGAGGCCCACGCCGCGCGATCAGCCTCTCCGCCTAATGCTCAGGCCGCGGCTCGTACGGGTGACGCCGCTAGCTCTCCCCGCGACCAGATCCAAACGGCTTACCCCGAGGACGCTGAGCGCATCCTGCTACGCGGCATCCGACGGCGAATGGCCGAAACGATGGCGCAGTCCGCTCGCGAAGTGCCTGTTGTCACTGCGTTTCAGGAATTCGACGCAACCCAGCTGGCCAGCCTGCTGAAGCGCCTCAAGGATGAGACTGAGCGCGCCGGCTTCCGTTTTCGCATCGATGCCCTGCTGGTGCGCGCGGCCGTGATCGCACTCCGCAAGCATCCGTTGTTTAATGCCGTGTTCGATCAGTCGGCGGGTGAGGTGGTCGTAATCAAGCACCGCAACATCGGCGTCGCCATGGCGACTCCCCAGGGCCTGGTTGTGCCCGTACTGCAGAACGCCGACCGGCTTGACTTGATGGCGATCGGCCGGGAGCTTGACCGGCTTGTGGCGGCCGGCCGCGTCGGAAGGCTCGCACCAACCGATCTCCGCGGAGGCACATTTACGCTTACGAACTCTGGAGCCTGGAACGGTTGGCTAGGAACATCTTTGGTGAGGCAGCCAGAGACGGCGATTCTGGGCGTCGGCCGCATTCAGGACCGCGCCGTGGTGCACAACGGCCATGTCGTAATCCGGCCGATGCTTCCAGTGTCAGTCAACTTCGACCATCGCGTCATCGACGGCGAGGAGGGAATGCTCTTCTGCCAAACGCTTCGCGAAACGATCGAGTCGGCTGAATCTGCACTTCCGCACTGACGGTCGGGCTGTCGCAAGGCAGTAGGGCTAGGAGGTCGTTTTACTCGGGCGGATGCTTGGCGTCGCCCCAGCGGGGCTGCCTGCCTAGGGAAAAAGCCATGAGGACCGCGCTCGTGTCAGCTCCGGCGCCGTGCCAGTGGGCCTCGTCCGGCGGTGCGTAAATGACGTCGCCCGCCCGAAGGGTCACGACGCCGTCGGCCACAGTTTCGATGCGTCCCTCACCTGCAGTCACCAGAATCACCTGACCGTCCGGGTGCGCGTGCCAGTCCGTTCGTGCGCCCGGTTCGAAAATCACGTTCTGGACTCGGATCTGCTCCAGATCGATGACGTAGTCCTGCCACACATTTCCGGAAAAGTGCTCGTTCGGCCGGCGACTTGGACGATCTGGTTCACGGCCGTGAACGATCTTCACGCCGGAAGTATAGGCAGCGACTTCGGCGTTACGGCGTTCCTCAGTAATAGATGGATCCGAGCGAGCCGCCGCTGGTTACGACGGCGTCACCGTTAATTGCGATGGCGCGCGGCGAAGCAAGGAAGGTCACCACCCACGCAACCTCCTCAGCATTCACGAGACGACCGATTGCATAAGCCTGCGCGGACCTGCGCTCGATCTCGTTCGGTGTCACCCCTTCACGGGCAGCACGCTTCTGGACGGCAGCGGCCGTCCGTTCGGTGCGCACCATCCCCGGGTGAACCACACACAGGGAGATGCCCGAGGGTCCGAGCTCGTCCGTAAAGTTCTTGGTCATGGCCGCGACGGCGACATTCCGAATGCTGCGCACCGCCGATCCGGTAGACCGTGCCGCCAGCCCGCCGATGCTGACGATTCGCCCACGGCCTTGCGAAGCCATGTGAGGCGCCACCTCACGAATGCAGCGGATGTACCCCATCACCTTGACATTGACATCGGGCCAGAAGATCGAATCATCGATGTCGGCAAGTCGGGGAGAAGGTGCGCCGCCGCTGGTCTGGCCGGCCGCGTTGATCAGGATGTCGACTCCGCCCAGGTGGTCCACGACGGTCGAGACCATCGCTCGTACGTCTTGATCTTTGCCCGTATCGCAAGTCACGGCCACGACATCTGCGCCTGTCTGATTCTTCAACTCTGCGGCGGCGTTTTGAAGCCGCTCCACTGTGCGGGCCACGATCGCAACTCGAACACCCTCGCGTGCTAGCTCCCGGGCGATTGACTTTCCGAGTCCACTGCTGCCGCCAGTGACGATGGCGCGCTTGCCGGTTAGCTCAAGATCCATCGCCGCGGGATTGGGCAGCGGTGGCGGTCCGCTTGTCTGGAATGACAAAAGCTCCCTTGTTCAGCCACTCCCCGCCGTCGATCGCCAGTACCTCGCCCGTGATGTAGTCCGCGTTAGGACTGCACAAGAAGATTCCGGCGTCGACGACCTCTTCTGGAGTTCCGAAACGACCGGCAGGCACGCGATCTAGGATGCGTTTCTTGCCGCCCTCGGTCGGCCATAGCACCTCTCGGGATTGTTCCGTATCGACGAATCCCGGGCAGAGGCAATTCACCTGCACATTTCTGCTGCCCCATTCGACCGCAAGTGTCCGGCTCATTGCGAGCACTCCGGCTTTGGCGGCCGCCGAATGAACCGTTCCAGGGCCACCCACCCACGCATAGCTGGCGATCACGCTAAGTATTTTTCCGTGTCCCTGTTCGAGCATGATTCTGCCCGCGGCGCGGCTGCAGTAGAACGTTCCGTTAAGGACGATGTTGACGACGGAATTCCAGCCGTTCGGTGAGAGGTTCTCGGCCCGGACCAGGAAGTTCCCAGCCGCATTGTTGACCAGAACGTCGATCCCGCCGGTCTGTTCCCTGATCGAAGCGAATATCTGATCGACCTGGAGCGGATCGCGAATGTCGAGCGGGGCGACGATCGCACGGCCACCTCCCTTCTCGACCATAGCCGCCGTGTCGTCGAGCCTCTCCTTCCGGCGCGCGGCCAGAACCACGGTGGCGCCATGATCCGCGAACCGAAGGGCGAAGACCCTGCCCAGTCCAGACCCGGCGCCCGTGATGACAACGGTTTTCGACTCGAAGTCGCGCAGCCGGTTTGTGCTCATCAGGTCGTGTCGCCATCGTGGCCTGAACGAACGACATCGCGGAGGTGCGGGACGATCAGCTGATCCAACCGTCCCTGGCGGCCAAGGGCGCGCTCAAACTTCTCGATGTGCCGCAGCATTTCGGTTTGGGCGGCGACCGCATCGCCGGCCAATATGGCCCGCGATATTGCCGCATGATGCGTGGCCGCCGCTGCCAGGTCGGCCTGAGTCAGATGCTCGTCAGGTGCGTGCAACTCCAGGATGTCGTTGATTACGGTCACAAGCACTCGAAGCATGGGATTACCGGTTGCCTCAGCCAACACGAAATGGAAATGCACGGTGTGTCCGACTTCAAGCTCCACGGCGGAGGCTCGCTGGATCATGTGCTTTTGCTCCGGCGAGGCATTCTGCGCGGCAGCCGCCGCAGCCGCCGGCTCGAGGAGCCGCCTGAGCTCGAACAAGTTGGAGAGCGACGCGTCGCTGTGAGCAAGTACGATTGCGAGGGCCCTGGTGACGTGCTGGGCATCCGGGTAGGCGACGACGATCCCGCCCTTCGGGCCTCGGCGGACCGAGATGAGACCTTCTGCTTCTAACAGGCGAAGGGCTTCTCGGACGGTTGCGCGGCTAAACCCACTCTCGGCGATCAACTCTGACTCCGAACGCAGGCGCGTTCCGCTGCTGAGACGGTTGCCTAGAATCTGCCGACGGATCTCGCTGGCAAGCACATCCGACGCTTTGGGGATACGCCGAGTGCGCACAATGCGCCCCCGTTCGGGCGGTGGCGCGGCCTTCGTTTCCGCGCTCATCGGAGCCCCTCGGCGCGCCTCAATGCCACGGTCAGCGGCCCTGCCATCGAGGCTGGCGGCGCTCTCTGAACGCCTGCGGGCCTTCCTGAGCATCCTGGCTGAGGTAAGCCGGTGCGAAGTGCTCATCGGCGCGAGCATATAGCTCGGTCTTCGAAATCGCGACGTTCTCTCGCACCATGGCTTTGCTCGCCCGCACGGTCAACGGAGCATTGTCCGCCACGCGTTGCGCCAGTGCGTGGGCAGCGGTATGCAGCTCACCGTGCGGAACAACAACGTTCACCAAGCCGATCTCGTAAGCGCGTTGGGCGCTGATCGGCTCACCGGTAAGAAGAATTTCCATGGCGGCTCGTGGCGGAATGAGCCGAGGCAACAGGGCCGCCCATGGGGCTCCGCGGCCCCACCGGGCTTCCGTGATTCCGAAGCGAGCCGTCGCCGACGCAATGCAGAGGTCACAGTTTTGGGCAAGCATGAAGCCTCCTCCCAGTGCCACACCATTGACTGCCGCGATAACCGGCTTGGGCACATCTATGTTGCGCCCGATCTCAGGTAGATACTCCGGATCTGGAACGGCCAACTTCTGCGTGGCCATCTCGTTGAGGTCGCCCCCGGCCGAGAACGCACTTCCGGCTCCAGTTAGTACCAAGACCCGCACCGCGTCATCGTCGTTGAATCGGCGAAGGCCGTCCCAGAGGCCTTCACGGACCGCCCGGTTGAGCGCATTTCGGGCCTCAGGACGGTTGATGGTGAGCCAGGCGATGCCGTCAGCGACTTCGTACAGGACAGCCGTGACGCCCGGTGTCTCCGACATCATTCAGCCCCGGATCACGGGATGGTGGCGCTTGACATCATTTCGGGCCTTGGTTCGGAGTAAACGCAGACGGGACACCAGCTCATGACGGAGCGACGTCGGCGCTACAACCGAGTCAACAAAGAACTCGGAGGCCGCTCTGTACACGTTCAGATCTTCGGTGTATTCGTCCCGGAGCCGTTGGACCTCGGCAGCCTTCGTCGATTCGTCGGCGATGGCTTCCAAACGATTGAAATGGATCGCGTTGATGGCGGCTTCCGGGCCCATTATTCCCATGCGAGCGTGCGGCAAAGCCAGGATGGCGTCAGGCTGGAAACCGCCGCCCGACATCGCGAAATAGCCCGCTCCATAGGCCTTCCTGATGACAACGCAGATGCGCGGCACAGAGCACGCCGCGATCGTGGCGAGATACTTGGCTCCACGGCGAATGATTCCGGTCCTCTCGACTTCTGTCCCGACCATGAAGCCCGGTGTGTCGCATAAAAAGATCAGAGGCAGCCCGTACGCGTCGCACAGCTGCACAAAGTGGGCGCCCTTGTCGGACGAGTCACCGTTCAGCGTTCCTGCCTTCTGTATCGGTTGGTTCGCAACTACGCCGACGGCATGGCCGTCGATGCGGGCAAATGTACAGATGAGCTCCGGTGCGAAAAGCTGCTTGACCTCAGCCAGCGAGCCTTCGTCGAAGACGCCAGTGATGACCTTCCGCATGTCATAGGCGCGTGTATGACTCGCAGGGATCACCCCCCACAGGTCCTCGCCGGGAGCCGGCTGGTGGACGTCAGCCGCGGCGGATGCAGCTCGCCAGTTCTGCGGCAGATACGAGAGGTAACGGGCCGCGGTCTGGAGGGCATCAGCCTCGTCGACGGCAAGGTAGTCACCAAGGCCGCTCACGGTGCAATGCATTCGCGCCCCGCCCATGCTCTCGGCGGTAGCCTCCTCACCGGTGGCCATCTTCACCATGCGAGGTGACCCCAGGAATGCCGAGGCGTGGCCCTCGACCATGATGACGAGATCACAGAAGGCGGGAATATACGCGGCACCGGCGGGAGACGGCCCAAACAGTATGCAGATCTGTGGAATCTGGCCGGAGAGCCGCGACTGGTTCCAGAAGATCCGGCCTGCGTGTTGGCGATCAATGAAGATCTGGAACTGCTCGTTCAGCCGAGCTCCCGCCGAGTCGACGAGGTAGATAAGCGGGCATTGCGCCGCCTCGGCCATTTCCTGCTGCCTGGTGATCTTTCGAATCGTCTGCCGGCCCCACGCACCAGCCTTGATCGTTGGATCGTTGGCTATGACGCAAACGGGGCGATCCGCGATCGTCCCGCTGCCGGTGACGATTGCGTCGGTCACCAGGTCCGCGTCGGCATTTCGCGCAAGTAGGCCGTTCTCGACGAACGAGTCGGGATCCAGTAGCAGCTGAAGGCGCGTGCGGACGGGATGCTTATGCTGCTCCGCGAGCTTCCGCCGATATTTCTCGCTGCCGCCTTCGAGCGCCTTACCGACGGTCGACTCAAATTTCTCACGCATCGTCATCGGCATCTCGAGCCGGTCGGCATAGGAACGAAAGTGATCATCGGCTAACCATCCCGCCGGACGGCGCTAGGCGCTCACGGGAACCCGCGACCATGGCCCGCAACTCCTCGATTGTCTTCTCTCGCGCGTCGAGCGTCGCAGCAACGCGGCCATGTTCGAGAAGCACGATCCGGTCTGCCACCGGCTGAACGTGGTCGAGTCGGTGGTCGATGTAAACGACGCCGAGGCCCTTCCTCCTCGCCTGGTCTATCACCTTCAACACGTTTTCGGTCTCGCGGACCGATAGCGCCGCCGTCGGCTCGTCGAGGAGCAGGAGCGCCGCCCCGAAATGAACCGCGCGCGTGATCGCGACAGACTGTTTTTCCCCCCCCCGAGAGTGCCGAGGCCATCTGGTCTGTCGACTGTATGTGGAGTAAACCTAGCTCATCGAGCTTGCCGCGGCAGATCTTCGTCATTTCGCCTTTGCGCAGGATTTTCACTGGCCCCAGATGCCAGCACACCTCTCGCCTCAGGAAGAAGTTGCGCCAGAGACTGAGCTCATCCACTAGGGCCAGGTCCTGGTACACGACCTCCACGCCACGAGCACGCGCGTCCGCTGGCGACTTGAAGCTGACATTGACTCCACGAAACCGAACGTGTCCACGGCTCGGCTTGTGGTAACCCGCGGCGATCTTAACCAGGGTGGACTTGCCGGAGCCGTTATCTCCGACCAACCCGACGACCTCTCCCGCGTGCACAGACATGTTGATGTCCGAAAGAGCCAGCGTGTTGCCGTAATACTTCGAGACGCCCACCAGCTCGAGCACGGGGTCTCCAGCTTGCGTGGGCGGTCCAGAACCGGGGATGGCCGCGCCCCGCTGGTTCACCGGCCGTCCCTCCCCGACGACGAGAATCCAGGGGCCAGCCTTCTGGTCAGCCCGCTGATCTCAGCGAAGCGCTGGTTGAGGATCACAGCGATGATCAGGATCACCCCGATCAGCGACGTGTACGCATTTCCCGGCAGGCCGACCAGGACCAGGCCGCTCTGTAGTGCGCTCACCGTAAGGGCACCGATGAATGCGCCGATGACAGTGCCGCGAACTCCAAACAAGGACGTCCCGCCGATGACGCATGCCACGATGGCGAGCAGTTCATAACCGTCCCCGTTGCCTGGCGAAGCTCCTCCGAAAGAGGCAAACTGCGCGCAGCCGGCGAATCCGGCGAGCACAGCGCTGATCATGAAATTGATGGTCTTGACCCTAGTGCTCGGCACGCCCATGGCGCGCGGCGAATCGTTCCGCGCCCCCCGCGGCGAACGTCCAGTTGCCGTACTGGGTGTGTTGGAGGATGAACCACATCACGATAGCTATCCCTATCGCCCACAGCACCACCGCCGTCATAAAACTGCTACCCAGTCGCCGGCCGAGTAGCGTGAACAGGTCGCTGTTGGTAAAGATCAGCACGGTCTGCCCATTGGTGACGAAGTAGGCGACGCCGCGAAGTATGTAGAGAGCCGCGAGAGTCGTGATCAGAGACGGAATTCGAAAGGCCGTCGTGATCACGCCGTTTCCGAAGCCGATCGCAGCGCACACGGCGAGGACCACTGCCATGCTGAGCCACTGATTCCAACCTAGCTGGAGCAGCTCCCCCAGCAGAATCGCCGCCAGTGGATAAACACCGCCGACAGACAGGTCGAACTCTCCGGAGATCATGAGGAACGCGACCCCAACCGAAACAATCGCAATCGGCGCTCCGAGCGTAACGATGGCGCTCATCTCGTCGTTGGATATGAACTGGCCCGACATCGCCTGGAAAATGGCCGCCAAGATCACGAACCCGACTACAGGGCCCGCCTCGCGCCTGATCAACAGGCCTTCGAGAACTCCGATCGCCCGCAGGGACCGCCGACCCGGGCGCCCGCGCCCGCCCGCTCGTGCGGCGTCCTGGTCCCCGCTGGACGCCGGCAGCTGATCGCCTATCACGAGTGTCGGCGGTTCGCCCTTTGACGCCATCTACACCTCACCACAAGTGGAGTAATTCGCAAATGGAAGCCCTTCGCCGATCCCCGGTCCCGAGTCCGCCAGAGGCCAGCTGAGCTTACTGGGGCAGCTCAGCTGGCGCTCAGGCCTCCATTGCGTAGATCGACTCTGGCTAATCCTTCTGGTGCTGAATGGCGTAGATGACGTCTGCTGCGTTCGACTTGGTGACGAGGAGCGTGCCAGTGTTGACATTGACCGGAGCGATCTTGTACTTCAGTTCGTAGGCCAGATTCTCAACCGCCAAGTATCCCTGCCAAAACGGCTGCTGATCGACCGCGACCGTGATCTGTCCGGCCTGAAGGAAATTGGCGCTTTCGAGGTCCACGTCGAATTCGGCGATCGGCAATGAGATGCCTAGTTGCTGTGCGCATTTGGCCGTTGCGGGCGAGGTGACGCTGGTGCCGACAACGGCACCGATCTCGGGGTGCGCCTTGAGGTAGGCGCAGACCGTAGTCTCGTCGGACGCTTCGTCCAATCCCTCCTGTCCAGGCGCTCCGGGTGCTTGCAGGAACTCGTGCTTGATGTTGTGGGCATCGAGAACCGAGTACACGCCGTTCCCCCGCAAGGTGATCACTTGCACCTCAGGAACAACTGGGTACCAGAGAACGCTTTTCCCCGTCGGGATGGCCGACAGAAAGGCGTTAGCCAGCGTGATGCCGGATTGGTGCTCGTCCTGACCGACGTATGCAAGGGAAGTCACCTGCGGGTCAGTCGTCGCGGTGGCTGGGTCGCCGTTCACAGGCTCAAAGCGGTTGTTGTTGAAGAGCACGACCTTGACGCCCTCGCCCAGTGCCTGAACGGTGCTGTTGTAAATGCTGTGATCGACGTAGTTGATGGCCATTCCGCCCGGCTTCGCGGCCAAAGCTGCGGATATGAGGGCGATCTCGTCCGTGTTCGTGTGCGCAGTGGGAGCTGAGTAGATCCCTTTCACGCAGAAGTCGGAGGCTCCCTGAACGAAACCGCTCTCGAGTGCCTGCCAGAACGTGCTATTAGTGGTGGACCCGATCATGTAGATGGTCGGTTGTGTGCCGGAACAAGATGTACTGGTGTTCCCGGTCGTGCTCGACTGGCACGCACCTAACACAAGAGAAGCGGCCAAGGCGATCCCTGCTCCAACGACTTGCGGTCGGCGCCAATTACGCGCGGTGAGCTTCAAATGACAGCCCCCTTCTAATGCGATCGACGTATTCGGGCCGCAGCATATTCGCGAGCACTTACCGCGTCAACGAAGCGATGTCCGGAATTCCGGACCCCGTAAGCCGAGGACTCGTTTATCACAGGATCAGCGACAGGCCGCGATCAGTTCGCGTTGATCCAGACCGTTTTCAGATTCAGGTATTCGTCCATCTGCTCGACACCGCCCTCCTTGCCATAGCCGCTCATCTTGTAGCCGCCAAACGGTACGGCTGGGTCGTAGACGCTATAGCAGTTCACCCAAACCGTTCCAGCGGCGATGAGTCGGGCGAGCTTGTGCGCCCTGGCGACGTCACGAGTCCAAACGCCACTGGCCAGGCCGAAATGGGTGGTGTTTGCGCGCTGGGCGACCTCTTCGAGATCGTCGAAGGGTATGGCGGAGATGACCGGGCCGAAGATCTCATCTTGGGCGATGCTCATGTTGTCGCGGACGTCTGTGAACACTGTCGGGGGGACGAAATAGCCGGCGGCGTAGGCACCGTCTGTGAGACGCTCGCCCCCAACGATCGCCCGAGCGCCGTCACGCTTCCCAGCCTCAAGGTAGCTGGTCACGCGCTGGAGCTGCTGCTCGGAGACCAAGGGCCCGATCTGTGTTTGCGGGTCGAGGCCATTCCCGACCTTTAGGGCACGACCGAACTCAGCCACGCGATCGACAAACTCGTCGTAAATACGAGTCTCTACAAAGAGTCGCGTGCCAGCGTGGCAGATCTGGCCGGCGTTGTTGAACACAGCCATAGCCGTGCCCGGAACGGCCGCCTCGAGATCAGCGTCCCCAAACACGATGTCGGGGGATTTTCCGCCCAGCTCCAGGGTTACCCGCTTGAGGTTGCCGGACGCCGCCTGGACGATCTTCTGGCCTGTCAGATGGGATCCGGTGAAAGCGACCTTGTCCACGTTGAGGTGCGCTGCTAGCGCAGCACCAGCTGTCTCTCCAGGTCCCGTCACAACGTTCACGACTCCGTCCGGAACGCCTGCCTCGAGGCATAGTTGGCCAAACAGCAGCGGCGTCAACGGAGCTTCCTCGGCAGGCTTGAGCACCACCGTGCAGCCAGTTGCCAGCACGGGGCCAATCTTCCAGACCGTGGCGATGAGTGGCGAGTTCCAGGGTGTTATGGCGCCCACGACACCCACAGGCTCTTTGATTGTGTAGGAGAGGAAATCACCCGGCATTGAGTTGTTGATGGTCGACCCGTGAATTGCGCTCGCCTGGGCGGCGTACCAAAGAACACGATCGAGACCACCTTTGGTTGTCCCTCTAGTGCGGGTGATTGGGGCACCCATGTCGAGGGTGTCCAGGTGGCTGAAGTCTTCCGCGTGCTTCTCCACGAGCTCTGCGAGCTTGAGCAAGATGCGTTGACGATCGGCTGGCTTCAGCTTCCCCCACGGCCCGTTCAGGGCGGCGCGCGCGGCCGTCACCGCCCGGTCCACATCGGCGGCGTCGCCTTCGGCGATCTGTGCAATCACGTCACCCGTCGCAGGGTTGATCGTCGGCGACGTGCGTCCCGAAGCGGCGGGCAACCATTGACCGCCGATGAGCAGGAGCTTCTCCTGATCCCCTACAAGTCGCCTCGTGACCTCATGGGCTGACTCGGTCTTGGTGTCCATGTATTGTCCCCTCGCAATGTGGGCCCGAGCCCCGATTCGCTGGCGCTACGTGTCCTCCACCGGGAGCCTTAGCAAGGCGTAGCCAAGAGCCTTGCCGGTCTGATCAAAGCGGAGAGTTGTGGTGGCTCCGCCCCCGAGGCCGCCGGCGATGGCAACGAGCACAGCCTCGATATTGTCCATCGGATATACGCGGACTTCGCCGCGCACCCAGTCACCGAGAAGGTTGCGGACACGCTCGGCCGTAACGGTTCTTCTCAGCTGCTCATAGTGCTCAGGAGCGCGGGCGATCAGGCCGACGGTGCAGATGTCGCCTTTATCGCCCGAGCGCACATAAGCGATGTCGTGAAGCGTCATGGTCACGACTCAGGGCTCAGCATCGTGACCGTCTCGGTGATCATCGATCGCGGTACTAGGGTCGGCCAGAGGGAGAGGACCGGCCGCGGTTTGATCGGAGCTCCTAAAGACGTACCACCGGGACCCATGATCCAGAGATGCGAGCAAGCTCGCCTCACCTTCTCTGCCTCCGCGCGGCTTGAGGTTCTCACGGCTACGCGCAATCCGACTTCATTCAGGTCGTCTTTCGGCTTTGGCGCGCCAGGGCCGTGCAGCATGTTCACACCCACCAGGTCGAAATGGATGTCCTGGGACTGCAGGCCGAGTCGATCGAAACGCTCGCAAAGCGTCTGCCTCGCTTTTTCGGCCCTAGCTATGGCGTTCGGCCATGGAAAGAACAGGATCCCTTCGCCAATCCAGCCGTCCTCGTACGCGATGACCAGCTTCAATTCGTCGGGCCTGCGCCTTCCGGTGACGTGAGCTATCTCTACGCGATCGACACCGACCTCGCGGAGCCGAACGCTTGTGAAGTCGGCCACGCCATCGGGCGCGAGGTAGGCGGTAGGGTTGACGGTTTCATATACAAGGTGTTCCTTGATGGTCCACTGGTCCACCGCTCCGCCGGTTCCGTCGAGCTTAGTGATGACTGCCACACCGTCCTGCCCCACCTCAATCACGGGGAAGCCGACAAAACCCATGTGCGGCATCTCGTCAAAGCGCGACGACATGCCCCCGGTACAGCCGGCTGCGCACTCCACTATGTGGCCGAGAACGATCCCGGCGGCGATGAGGTCGAAGTCAGTTGAGTGATTCCAGCCAAACTCGTGGATCATCGGCGCGACAAAGAGCGAGCTGTCGGAGACGCGGCCTGTGACCACCACGTCGGCCCCTTTGCGTAGGGCTTGGACGATGCCGTCAGCACCCGTATAAGCATTCGCGGCGACGACTCTACCTCTGATGGCGGCGAAGTTCTCGTCGCCGGATTCGATGTTCACCAGCGAAACTCCGTTCTCGAGTAGCTCGTCCAAGCGGGTCAGGAGTCCATCGCCTTCGACCACCGCAACCTTCGTGTCGAGGCCAAGCTCGCGTACCACTTTGAGGACGGCACGACCGCCAGCATTCGGATTGACGCCACCGCCGTTGCAAATGATCCGCGTCCCCGCGGCCCGGGCCGCAGGCAGCAGCAGCCGCATGTGCATGGCCATGTCGGGAATGAACCCGGCCTGCGGGTCTCGATCCTGCATCCGATGCAAGAGCGCCATGGTCAGCTCGGCCAGATAGTCGAGGCTTAGGTAGTCGAGCCGGCCATGCTCGACGAGCTCGATAGCGGGATCAATCGCGTCTCCCCAGAAGCCGCTGCCGGCGCCGATTCGAAGCTGTGTCTTAGCCGCGGTCATTTCTTAGCCCGGGCCATCTGATCCAGCAGACCCTGGAGCCGGCGTTTGTGCTCAGCGCTGGCCATGATCGCCGACTGAACATAGGCTTCGTACTCGATCGCGGTTTCGAAGTCGATCGCCTCGCTTCTCCTCAACGCCAGCTTCGTGGCCTTGGTTGCCCACAGCGGGCCGGCCGCGACCCGCTCAGCCACCTCCAGCGCCCGTGCAAGCAGGGCGTGAACCGGCACGACCTCTGTGACTAGGCCCAGGGCGACCAGCTCATCAGCCGCTAGCGAGGCCCCGGTGAATAGAATCCGCGACGCCCGCATCGGTCCGACCGCTCGAGCGAGCATGAAAGCGCAACCCATGTCGGCCGAGCTCAACCCCGCCCGGTCGAACAGGAAATCGTATGTGGCCCCCGGCGAAGCCAGGGCGAAGTCACAGGCCATGGCGAGTGCGGCGCCCCCGCCTACGGCCGGGCCATTGATCGCACCGACGACGGGGATCGGGCATCCGCGGATGCGGGCAACCGCACGATTGAATCCGAGAACCAGCTCAAAGTCCTGCTCGATAGGCCGCGGATCGGTCGACATGATCTCTCGTATGTCACCGCCGCTGCAGAAGACGGAGCCGCGACCGGTGAGGATGATGGCGCCCAGTTCTGCGTCCTCCAGAGCCTTGTCAAAAACGGCAAGGAGGGTCGTGCTGAAGGCGGTGCCGAGGGAGTTGCGCCTTTCCGGGCGATCTAGCGTGATGATCGCAATGGCGCCCTTCCTGTCCAACGAGACTGGCGGCGTGCTACTCATCGCCCCGTCCATCCGAGCGGGCGAGACGAGGCTACCGTTTCCTGAATCAAATCCAGCGAATACGTGCCGACGTTTTGCGGCCTCCGAGTTAGGTGACTGGTTGAGATGGCGTTCACTCTCGCCTCATTTGGCAGCAAACCCTGTTTGTTAGAATGGCGCGCTTGAATTATTACACCAATTCGCCAGCCACCCTCCGCGATAGCCCACTCCTTTCTCATATGTCGCGATGAGTGAACGCGCGGCGGCCGGATCAGGAATCTTCGTGACCGGCACCAGCAGCGGGCTGGGGTCGGCAATCGCCGCCGAGCTGGCCCGCCGGGGGTTCGTAGTCGGCTGCTTGAGCCGCCGGGGGATTGTTCCAAGTCAAGCGGAGGGAACTCTCATCCCCTACACCGCCGACGTTCGAGACAGTGGCCAAGTGGCCCAGGCGATGGCCGACTTCTCAAAGCAAGCCGGCGGCATCCATGGGTTGGTGAACAATGCCGGCAAGCACGAGGACCATCGCAGTTCGAGCATGACCGCCGAGCAGTTGCGGGACGTCATGGAGACGAATTTCGTCGCCGTTTTCGAGTGCTGCCGGTTGGCCTACCCGTACCTCCGCCAGTCGAGAGGGTTGATCGTCAACATGGCGAGCCTATTCGGAAAGCTCGGGGTTCCGGGCAGTCTCGCTTACTCGGCGTCCAAAGCTGCGGTGGCAAGCCTGACCCGGACGCTGGCCGTGGAGTGGGCGAAGGACGGAATCGCGGTGATGGCCGCCGCACCCGGGTACGTGAGGACTGGTCTGAACGAAAACGCCTTCCAGGACACCGCCCTCGTCGACAGGATCGAGAAACGGGTCCCGCTCCACCGAATGGGCACCCCGGACGAGGTGGCGCGTTTCGTGGCGATGTTGTTCGTTGAGCGCATCGACTACCTGACCGGCGAAACTGTCTACATCGACGGAGGTCACGGTATCGGGCCTTAGCCCGCGGACGGACCCCGTGATTCGAGCATCCGGGTGCTCACGTACTCCATCGTGATTCTGCCACCGTCCACTCGCACAACGTGGCCGACCTCCAGTATCCCGCGTCCCTGCTGGCGCGTGAGCCGTATGGACTTCACTTCGAGCTCGACCGACATAGTGTCCCCAACCGCCGTCGGAGACTTGACCTCCAGGTTCTGGAAGCCCAGAAAGGCCAGACCGTGGTTCAGGCGGCCGGTAAGGCTGAACAGCCCTTCGGCCAGTGCTAGGACGAGCACGCCCGGCACGACTCGACGTTTGAAGACGCTGGCCGCCACAGCCATGGGTGCGTTTAGAAACAGTTCCTCGAAAAAGCCGCTCAGGCCGATGTAATTGACGAGGTCCGTCTCCGTGACCGTTCGCGCCATGGTTGTGAACCGATCACCAGCTGCGAAGTCTTCGATGAACCACTTTTGGCCTGCGGCACCCGATTCCGAAGTCTGGCGCTGCTCCGGATTCGCCATCAATACGGCTTCGGGAGATGAAGCGAGTGCCGCGCGATGTAGTTCAAGACCATCTCCTGACTGACCGGGGCGATGCCGTACATGCGGGCGATGCCCCACAGATCGGCAAGTCCGTACTCAGCTGCCAGCCCATTGCCCCCGTGCACCTGGATCGCCCGCTCGAGGGCGGTCAAGCAGGAGCTCGCGGCCGCATGCTTGGCGATGTTCGAAGCCTCGCCAGACTCGTGACCGTGGTCGTACAGCCATGAGGCCTTCTGGTTCATCAAGCGGGCCAGCTCGACCTGAGCGTATGCCTCGGCCAGGGGGTGCGCGACACCCTGGTGCGACCCAATCGGTACGTCCCAGACCACCCGGTCGGACGCATATCGTGCTGCCTTCCCCAGTGCATACCGTCCAATCCCCGTCGCAACGGCGGCGCTCACCATGCGCTCCGCATTGAGCCCGTGAAACAGGTGGCGCAGACCCGACCCCTCGACACCGATCAGATGGTCGACCGGCACCTCCACGTCTTCGAAGAACACCGTGAACTGGCGCTCGGTGCTGACTATGTCGAGGGGGATCGGCGACAGGCTAATCCCACTCGAAGCGCATTCGATTGCAAGCAACGAAAGATCGCCGTCGGTCCGACCTTCAGCTGAAGGAGTGCGGACCAAGGTGAGGACGTATTCGGCTTCGTCCATGCCCGAGATGTAGTGCTTCGTTCCGTTCACTCGGTACTCCGCACCGGCACGGCGAGCAATGGTGGAAATGCGATGGGAGTTCGAGCCCGCATTCGGCTCTGTGATACCAATCGACATCTTGGCCTTGCCTGAGGCCAGCGTGGGCAGCCACTCCTGCCTCTGTTCCGGGTTACCGAATTTCTCGATCACGGGAGCACAGACGGCCAGCACCGCGAGTAGAAGGTTCGGGCAGCCCGAGGCGGCCAGCTCCTCGGCGACTATGTTCATCTCCGAGATCCCCATTCCACCGCCGCCGTACTCCTGCCCAATCGCGACGCCGAGAAACCCCGCATCGCCGAGCTCGGTCCACAACTCTGTCGCGCGCAGATTGGAACGGGCTTGCTTTATGAAGTAAGAGTGGCCGTACTGGCGTGCGAGCTCGGCAACGGCATCGCGGAGCATCCGCTGCTCGTCCGATTCCGAGAAGTCCACTACCGAGGGGCCTCCAAGACGGACTGATGTTGTCACAAACGGCTGACCCGCCTGTCCGGAAAAGTCCCGGACGTGCGGAACGCGTCGAGGCTCACCGTTCGAGAGCCGGCAAGACCTCGCTAGCGAACAGCCGCAGCCGATCGGCAAAGCCGTCAAACGGGAAGAATTCGAGCGTCAGGTGCTCGGCGCCGGCGGCCTCATAGGCGCTCGCCTGCTCTCGCATCGCGGCTGCTCCCGCAACGACGTTGATTCGCGCTCCAGCCTCTATTACCCGATCGCCAGCAAGCCGGCTCAGCCTTTCACGAAGCCCTCGGAACTGCTCGGGACCGATCACCGGATTGGACTCCCAGATGTCGGCCATGGTCGCGGCGCGATTCAACGCCCGGTCCGATGTGCCTCCGACCAGAATCGGCAACTTCTCACGACTGACCGGCAGCGGCCCGAAAGCCCCACTTGAGTACGAGTAGTACGTTCCTTGAAAAGGATCCCGGGACCCTGAGAACAGATGTCTGAAAAGCCGGATGCCCTCGTCAAGGCGCCGCCCACGTGTGTGGAAGTCGGCGCCGAGATTCTTGAACTCGTCCTCGTTCCAGCCGGCGCCGAGCCCGAGGATCAGGCGCCCCCCTGACATCTGGTCCAGAGTCACCGCCTGCTTGGCGACCTCGAACGGATTCCGCATCGGAAGAATGACGACGGAAGTCACCAGGGACACCCGCCGGGTGAGCGGCGCGAGGGCGCTCAAGACCGTGATGGCTTCGAAGACACGTTCGAATCGCTCAGGATTGCCAGGCTGAACGAAAAGATGATCGGTGGAGGCTATGCCGTCGAAGCGGAGCGCTTCCGCAGCAACGCCTTGCTCCAAGATCTCCTCAGGCGTGCAGCCTGCGCCATAGGTGGGCAAGGCAACGTGAACCTTCATTGGTTGGAAGCAGGTTGCAGGATTCCAGCCAGGTCGGTCAAGTCGAAGCGTTGGGCCATCCCCGCGTCGGCCCTGTGATCTCTGTCCGCACCGTGATCGGGTTTTTTCCGGCCAGTCGGTAAGCTGACGCCGTGAATGAGGCTCCGAAGCGGCCGCGATTTCTGCTTCTAAATCCGAAGGACAACGTCGCTGTTGCGGTCTCCCCGCTCAAGTCCGGCGAGCAGATCGAGATCGATTCGCAGCACGTAACGCTCGCCAACGACATCCCCGCAGGGCACAAGTTTGCGCTCCGCGAGATTGGCGCCGGCAGTGACGTGATCAAATACGGCGAGGTGATCGGCAAGGCAACCTCTTCCATCCATTCCGGCGAGCACGCTCACGTCCAGAACATCGTCAGCGCAAGGCTGCCGGGACCGGCCCGGACGCTATGAGCATCGAACTCGCTGGATACCTGCGGGCGGACGGGCGTTGGGGAGCCCGCAACCACATTCTCGTGCTGCCTTCGGTAGTGTGCTCTGGCCTCGCGGCCGAGCGCATAGCCCAGATGACCGACACCATTCACGTTGTGCATCAGCACGGTTGTGGGCAGGTGGGCGATGACGTCGAGCACACAGAGCGCGCGTTCTTCGGAATGGCCACGAACCCCAATGTCGGCGGAACTGTCGTAGTGAGCCTAGGCTGCGAGACCATTCAAGGCAAGCGGCTGGCGGACCGGATCGCGCGCCACGGTCAGCGGCTGAAGTTCACGGGAATCCAGCTATCGGGCGGGACCGACAAGGCGGTCGACGCCGGGTGCGAGGCGGTCGCCGCCCTCAACGTGGTTGTGGAGCAAGACACGCGCCGGCCCATGCCGCCGAGCGGCCTGCTCATCGGAGTCGACTGCGATGACGAGCACGGGGTACAGATTGCGCAGGCGCTGGCGAGCATCGCCGAGTCGGCAGGGGCCGGCATGGTCCTGGCGGCGGCGGGCGACAAACCAACGTGGAGCTCCGGCCCGCTCGCCCAGGCCGCAACGGTCGCCTATGGAGATTCCGCCCCCGCAGGGCGGATAAGCATTGTTGAGGAGGCCGGCCGAGGCTCCGAGCAACATGTCGCGCTCGCCGCCGCCGGCGCGCAGGTGCTGATCGCCCTTCGCGGTCGCGGTCGGCCGCCTGTCGGATTCGCCATCTGTCCGGTGATCGCGGCGGCGGGCGACACCAGGACTTACACGGCTCTCGTCGACGATTTTGACGTCGACGGATCAGGCGAGCCAGACACCGTTGCTCGTTCGGTCTGGAATCGGACGCTCGAAGTCTTTGGCGGTCGAGAGACCGCCTCCGAACGTAGGGGGGCTCGCGATTTCTCGCTGGGCCGCCTGGCGAGGAACATGTGAGCTCTCTTGAGCTAACGGGCTGGCGTCGCAAGAGCGGTTGGTGGGGGATCCGCAATCACGTGTTGGTGCTGCCCACCAACGCGGCCGCCGACCTCGCCGCAGGAAGGATCGCAGAGGGCATGGCGGGCGTTCGCGCCGTTGCTCACCAGTGGGAGGACGCAGGTGACGACCGCGACCGCGAGCGAATCCTGCGCACCCTCGCAGGGTTCAGCTCGAACCCCAACGTCGCGGTAGCACTTGTGCTGGGCATCACCCAGGACGACCGGGAGATCGCGGAGCGGATCGCTGCCACCGGGGCCGCCGTCGAGTTCATGGCCATGGCCGACCACCGCGGCACGAACGGGTCCGTCGAGGCGGGCCGCCGGGTTGCCAGCGGTCTGGCTGATCGGGCTGCGGCTCTGGAACGTGAGCCGATGCCGATCTCTGATCTGATCCTCGGGCTGGAGTGCGGCGGGTCCGACGCGCTGAGCGGCATCACGGCCAATCCCGCGCTCGGCATCGCCAGCGATCGGCTGGTAGAGCTCGGCGGGACATCCGTCCTGGCGGAGACCTCGGAGTTGATCGGAGCCGAGCACCTCCTGGCAGCTCGGGCCGTCTCGCCGGAGGTCGCGCGTCGCGTCATCGAGGTGGTGCACGCTTTCGAGCTCGCGATACTCGAGCTCGGCGTCGACATCCGCGGGGCGCAGCCCGCGCCAGGAAACATTGAGGGCGGCCTGACCACCATCGAGGAAAAGTCATTGGGCGCCGCCAAGAAAGGAGGTGACGCCCCGGTGTCGGGGGTCACCGATTTTGCGATCAGGCCCGCGACCAAGGGCCTCTACATCATGGATACGCCCGGCCATGACATCGAGCAGATGACCGGCATGGTCGCTGGCGGCTGTCAGATCGCTGTGTTCACCACCGGCCGCGGGACCCCGACTGGCTGCGCAATAGCACCAGTGATCAAGGTAGCCACTAATACCGCCATATTCAATCGCATGCGGCTGGACCTGGATCTCAACGCAGGCGCGATTCTGGACGGCGACGAGACTCTACCCTCGATGGGCGCGAGGATCTTTGACGAGATAGTCCGAGTGGTCAATGGCGGTTTGACGTCATCAGAGCGTCGCGGGAATCACGAGTTCGCGATCAGCCGGACGAGCTATCCGGTACCCGCGTAGCGGGGCATGGACCTCCAACTTCAGGGGAAGATTGCCTGGGTCACGGGCGGTGCCGGCGGTATCGGTCTTGCCATCTGCCAGGCGTTGCGGGCAGAAGGCGCGACCGTTCTCTCAACAGACCTGACAGATCACGCGCCGGACGACAAGCCCGAGATCAGGTACCAGCGATGCGACGTCACAGACCAGAGCGATATCGATTCTGCGGTTGCGACCTGCCGCGCTGAGTTGGGCGGGCTCGACATCCTGGTCAACAACGCCGCCGTTACACGGACTGAGCAGTTCCTTGACGTCACCCACCAGACATGGGATCGGCTTATCGACGTCAATCTCACGGGCTACTTCTTCTGCGCTCAGGCCGCGGCCCGGCTCATGATCGAGCAGGGTCGGGGAGGTGCCATCGTCAACATGTCGTCTCTGAACGGCTCACACCCGAACGCGCGAACACTGGTGTACTCGATCACCAAGGGCGGGATCAACAGCCTGACGCTTGGACTTGCCTCAGGCCTAGGCCGCCACGGCATCCGCGTAAACGCGATCGCCCCTTGGGGTATCGACACTCCGATGGCCAAGAGCTTCGTGCCCGACCCCGAGCATGTCGCAGAGGAACTGCGGCGGATAGGGGCCGCAACCGCCCTGGGGCGCTTCGGCCTCGCCATTGATGTGGCGCCGATGGTGGTGTTCCTGGTGTCTGACCAGGCCGCGTACATCACCGGGGCAGTGGTACCGGTGACAGGGGGCCGCGGGATCACGGCTGCGATTCAGTAGTAGATCCACCCGACAGCGCCGCCGCTGGCAACGACGGTGTCGCCATTGACAGCAATGGCGCGGGGCGAGACCAGGAACGTGATCACCCAAGCAACTTCCCGCGCGTCCATGATCCGGCCAAGTGCGAAACCCTGCGCCAGCTGCCGTTCGACCTCAGCCTCCGATATCCCGTCGCGCTCGGCTCGCGCGCGCACCGCGTCCGCGGTGCGCTCCGTCCGGCAGTAGCCGGGATGGACGACGATCACCGAGATTCCCTGAGGCCCGAGCTCGTCCGCGAGGTTCTTAGTCATCGCCACAATCGCGACGTTGCGCATGCTGTGAACGGTCGTGCCCGTGTAGCGCGCGGAAAGTCCGCTGACGTTGACGATTCGGCCCGAACCCTGGCTGGCCATATGCGGCGCGACCTCCCGGATGCACCGGAGATACCCCATGACCTTGATGTTGACGTCGGGAAAGAACGCGTCGTCGTTGATCTCGTGAAGCTTGGGCGCGGGCTCGAGGTTGCCGGGGCGGCCCGCACAGTTCACGAGGATGTCCACGCCGCCGAGGCGTTTGACCGCGGCCGTCACCATCGCCTTGACGTCGTCGTCTCTGGCTGTGTCGCACGCCAGCGCGATGACCTCACCACCCGTCTCGTTCGACAGTTCGTCAGCGGTCGCCTGGGCAGCATCCAGGTGCCGCGCGACAATCACCACCCTGGTGCCTTCGCGAGCGAGCTCACGGCTCACTGCCTTGCCGATGCCACGACTGCCACCCGTGACGATCGCACGCTTGCCTCGGAGCTCGAGATCCATCCGAATCCCTCTTGAGGCGGCTCTAGTGCTGCTGCGCGAGAGGTAAGACCTCCAGCGCCCGTGACGCCGGCACGACAACAATGCCGTCACCATCTCCCATGACAAGGTCTCCAGGCGCGACCGACACAGCCATCGGGGCGACGCCGATCTGCACTGGATCCGAGTTGATACAGGTGGTAAGCATCATCCCGGAGGGATGAACCAGGCAGATGCCACGCACGAACGTTGGACAGCCAACGTCGATCAGTCCTTGGGTGTCCCGACACGCGCCGTCGATGACGAAGCCTTCAAGGCCGAACTTCTTGGCTTTCACGGCGGATCCGGAGCCGAAAATGGCTACGTCCAGGCGGCCACCCGCGTCGGCGACGATGATGTCGCCGGGCTCGCACATCGGCAGAAGGCTGGTCAGGTTGGTGTCCTCGCCTGACCACTGCTTCGGATCCTGGAGTGGGACCTGCCGGACGGTGACGGCCCTGCCACAGATCTTCCATTCACGGTTCAGCGGATACAGCCCCTGCGCGACGCCGACCAAGCCGAGGCCGCGCACCGCGTCCGCGACGTCGGCACAATCGATCCGCCGGAACTCAGCAACCAGCTCTTTGGAGATGGTCCGTTGGCGTTGAACCGAGTTCATATGGTTCCGCGTCGCCCATCGTCGAGTCGGTACATGTTCACTCCACCGAAACCAGCCGCCAGCTCTGGGCGACTCCGGGGCCGTTGAGGAAGACCGGATCTGCGGGATTCACCTTCTGTTCGAAGACCGACGGAGGCCACGGCATTGGCCCGCGCGCCAGCTCATATGCTGTGGCGGCCTCGATCACATCTGCGTCGGCAAACCGGTGACCCGCGATCTGCACGCCCATCGGAAGTCCTTCCTTACTGAGGCCGCTGGGAACGGAGATGGCCGGCAGGCCAAGAATGCTCATCGAGTACGTGAACAGGATGCAGTCGAAGTAATTCGGGACTTCCTTGCCGGCAATCTTGGAGTCGAAGGGAACGTCGATCCGGAACGGGCACACCCCCCAGGTTGGGCTCAGCAAGAAATCGAAGTGCTCCATGAAGTGCCGAACCTGGTGCCAAAGCTCGGCCCGCTTGTGCTCTGCACGACCTACCGTCGCAAGGTCGAGCTTGAGCGAATCTTCGATTTGATCGCGCAAGCGGGGGGAGAGCTTGCCCTTGGTCTGCGTGTAGTCGAAGTAGCGCAGTGCTATGCCTAGGGCACGGCTGCCGGGGATGATCTCACCGAGGCTGTTGAAGTTCGGGGTGGCCTCGGTCACCTCGCAACCAAGCGATCGGAAAACGTCGGCCGCGGCTCGAACCGACGCGGCGATCTCGGGGTCGACCGGGGCCACCCCCGCGTAGTCGGTGGTGAACGCTATGCGCCGGCCTCGGAGCTGTCGAGGCTGCTTGGCGGCCGCCGCGTAGTCGACGTTGGTCGCCGGCGCGGACAACGGGGCGCGATCGTCGGGACCAACCAGCATCTGCAGGGCGATCGCGACGTCAGGCACGGTCCTTGCCATCGGCGCGTGTCCGTGCTCGACACCCAAGTCACCTAGAAACCCACTGCGTGTGTCGTCTGGGTAGACGGGAATCAAGCCGGGCGACGGTCTGAATCCGACCAGACCGCAGAAGGCCGCCGGGCCGCGTATTGAGCCGCCCCAATCGCTACCGATCGCCAAAGCCGAAATGCCCGCCGCGATAGCGGCCGAAGCGCCTCCGCTCGAGGCGCCTGGGGTGCGGTTGACATCCCACGGGTTCCTGGACTGGCCGAACAGCGCATTGGTTGTGTTGCAGTAAGGGTCGTCGGCGAACTCAGGCGTATTCGACTTGCCGACGAGGATGGCGCCTGCGTCCCGAAAGCGTTCGACCGAGATCGCGTCCTCCGTAGGAATCAGGTCCTTGAAGACATCGGACGCGTACGTGCTGCGGACTCCCTTCACGGGAATGTTGTCCTTGACGTTGAACGGCACGCCTTCTAGCGGCCTGGAGGGATAACCCTGTCTGAGGCGATGGTCTGCCGCTTCGGCATCGGCAATCGCCAGGTCGGCCGTCGAGGTGACGATCGCATTCACGATGGGGTTGACCTTTTGCGCCCGTTCGATAAAGGCGGAGGTGACCTCCTTGACGGTGACGTCGCGGGCCTGGACTCGCGCGACTATCTCGCCGGCGGACCATTTCCAGACTTCTTGCTCACTCACCTCGGAAGAGCAGTCTATGACCTAGACGGGCGCGCGTTCTGCGATGCGGGCTGTGCCGAACACTCCGCTAAGTCGGTGGTCGCTGGGCATTCAAGTGCGCGGAGGAAGGCGTTCAGCCAGCCGACCGCAACGGGCAGATTCTTGAGGCCCGCCCGCTCGGCTTCTGAGATAAGGGATGCGACTTCCTCGGGCGGCGGCAGGGAAGCCATGAACTCGATCGCACGACGAAGCGCGATCGTGTCCACAGGCGTGCGCGCGGCGCCGAGCCTGGTAAGCGGCCGATCATTTGCCTTAGCCGCAGCCTCGATAAGGTCGCGGTCGGATCGCTGCGCCTTTCCGTGCGCGCGCAACTCTCGGATGATCTGCGAGATGACCTGCCGAGCCCCAGCCTCCTCAATACCATTCGTCCGCGTGCGTATTTCCTCGGCGAGCTGAGGCAGGTGGGCTTTTACCTCCTGCGCCGCATAGGCCGAGATGTCCGGAATCCCGGACAGGTTGGCCGCCCGCTGAATGGCTCGGATGACCCGGCCATGGTCGAGCAGCTCATATGACCGGCTGCGGCTGAGCCCGAATTCGGATCGGACGTAGTGCTCCCAGGTCGCGTAGCCCAGAGCGGACCAGACGTGGCGGCGATGCGCCGCTAGCAGGAGAACGCTCGCCTCCCGCATGTTGTCCTTGATTCGTTCCGTGAGGCTCCTTGCTTCCCCAGGCGTGGCCGGTCCAAGTGCCTCTTCTTCCGCCCGGTAATCAGAGGCTGCGTCGTGCGACTTTTCGGCCGCCACATGGATTGCTCGCTTCGACAGAACGGTTGGCCGGCTACCCGCACGGCCGGGCTGGCGCCCAACCGGGACGCGAGCGGCACCCTCGTACGACTGAAGGTATTGCTCTTGGCCGTTGAATACCAATTCCAGCGCGTCGCTGATCAGCATCCGGGGGACAAGCCCTGGTACCAGTCCGTGGAAGCGCTCAGCTACGGCCGCCGCCACCACCGTTTCGCCCCGCTCGTGCGCGTCCTCTAATACATGCAAGCAGGAGTCGAGCTGGCGCAGCTGGTGCCGGGCGACAGGACTAGTCGCATCGTGGCCGGCTCGCGGCGCCTCTACGTGGCCGGTGCCATCGGTCGCGTCCCGCCGGATGACAACGGGAACGGCCCGCTGCAGCTGAATGGCGGCGCCCATCTGGGTCCCCACTGAGCAATAGTGTAATGATCTAAATTAGTCGCGCAAGTGGGGATCAGAGTCGCGTGAAGATCGGCTTCAAGACAAACCAATCGGACGTCGAGTGGAGCGAGCTCCTCGAGGCCTGGGAGGTTGCAGACGGCTTAACTGCGATCGACTCGGGTTGGCTGTGGGACCACTTCGTCGACGTACCCCGGCCGCTTCAGTCGCATCCACCATCGCCAGCCGGGAGTCACGAGGCGTTCACCCTGGCGGCCGCGCTCGGCGCACGTACGACTCGCCTGCAGTTCGGCCACCTGGTATTGGGAAACACCTACCGCCATCCAGCTCTGGTCGCCAAGATGGGAGCGACGCTCGACCACATCGTGGGCGGGCGTTTCGTCTTGGGGCTCGGCGCGGCCTGGCATGAACCCGAGCATGCGATGTACGGGTGGCCCTTTCCTCCGATCGGCGAACGGATGACCGCATTGGACGCAGCGCTTCGAGTCATCAAAGGCATGTGGGCCTCACCCGACGGGTTCTCTGCAAGCGCTGGGCCTTACACCCTGGTCGACGCCATCTGCAAGCCGGCGCCCCTGACGCCTGGCGGTCCGCCCGTCTGGGTCGGCACACATGGGAAGCAACGCGGCTTGCGAATCCTCGCCAAGCACGCCGATGGGTGGACGACCACCAGTGATGGTTGGACTCCAAGCAACGCTGGCAGCTTTCCTACCTTCATCGAGGAACGGGACGCGCTGTTCCGCCACTGCGAGTCGTTGGGCCGGGCCCCCGAGAGCATCGAGATATCGGTGCGGATATTCACGGACACGGAGCGTGGATTTATTCCAGCGTCCGAGCTGGTGGCCGAAGCCTCTGCGTACGCGAAAGCGGGTGCCCGGCACATCGTCTTCGCTGTACGTGGCGACGAAGGGCAGCGGCTGCCTTCGGTGGTCGAGCGCCTGGCGCGTGAGGTGGCTGAGCCCATTCATCAGAGTTTCGACCAGCCGGCGAAGTCGATTTAGCGGCGTTGCGCTAGGGTTGCCCCGTTGACGAAAGGCGATTCAGGAGGTGAGTCGGTGAAGGCGGAGCCGGGATCGAGGCAGGAGCTCAGAAGTCGTCGATGGTTTGCCGGCGATGACCTGAACGGGTTGATTCACCGGGGCTGGCTGAAGTCCGAGGGACTGCCGCGTGACGCTTTCGACGGCCGACCTGTGATCGGGATCTGTAACTCCTGGAGCGAGGCGACGCCGTGTAACTATCACCTCCGAGCATTGGCCGATCACGTGAAGCGCGGCGTGCTCACCGCGGGCGGCTTCCCGTTGGAGTTTCCTGTCATATCGCTTAGCGAGCCGCTCATGAAGCCGACGACGATGTTGTTCCGAAACCTCATGGCGATGGACGTCGAAGAATGCATTAGGTCTCTGCCCTTTGATGGAGTCGTACTGCTCTCGGGCTGCGACAAGACCACGCCGGCCATGCTCATGGGCGCGGCCAGCGCAGACGTCCCGGCGATGATGGTCACCGGCGGTCCGATGTTGACAGGTCGCTACGGTACAACCGAGCTCGGATCCGGAACTGACGTCTGGAAGTATTCGGACGACCTTAGGGCTGGTCGGATTGGACTGGACGAGTGGCGTGGCATCGAGGACTGCATATCGCGCTCCAACGGCCACTGCATGGTGATGGGAACCGCGTCGACGATGGCCTCTGTCGTCGAAGCCCTCGGCATGACCCTTCCAGGCAACGCCGCTATTCCTGCCGTCGACTCGGGGCGGGGACGGATTGCAGAGTCCAGCGGACGAAGGATCACCGCGATGGCGATTGAAGATCTACGTCCGCGACACATCCTTACGCGGCAGGCCTTTGAGAACGCGATCCGCGTCAACCTGGCGATAGCGGGCAGCACTAATGCCGTAATTCACCTCCTGGCTTTGGCACGGAGGGTTGGAGTCGACCTAGACCTGCAGGCGTTCGACGAGCTATCGGAGTCGACTCCTGTGCTGGCCAACATCCGACCCACTGGCACTCGATATATGGAGGACTTCTACTACGCAGGAGGCTTGCCGGCTTTGATGCGCGAGCTAGGGCCGCTCCTCCACGGACAGGCCATCACCGTCACTGGCAAGACGATCGCCGAGAACATTTCGACCGCCGTTAATCGGGATCCCAACGTGATCGCTACTCGGGACAAACCGCTGGCTGCCGACGGAGGCACTGTCGTCTTGCGGGGCAATCTATGCCCCGATGGCGCTGTCATCAAGCGCTCGGCCGCTTCGCCCCACCTCCTAAAACATCGGGGCAAGGCTGTTGTCTTCGAGAACAAGCACGATCTGATGTCGCGAATCGACGACCCGAACCTGGACGTCGACGAAACGTCGGTCCTGGTACTCAAGATGGCCGGCCCTCGTGGCGCTCCCGGAATGCCTGAGTGGGGTCAGCTCCCACTGCCTGAAAAGCTGCTGAGGCGCGGAGTGAACGATCTTGTGAGGGTTTCGGATGCCCGCATGAGCGGTACGGCCTATGGCACGTGCGTGCTTCATGTCTCGCCTGAATCGGCGGCTGGGGGACCGCTGGCGCTGGTTAGGGACGGCGACGTCATCGAGCTCGACGTTGATCGCAGGCTCTTGTCGCTTCTCGTTCCCGAGGCAGAGCTGGTTAGGCGTCGCGCCGAGTGGCGGCCTCCGACGCCCGCGTTCAGCCGGGGATACGGCCGGTTGTATCTGGAGCATGTGATGCAAGCCAACGAGGGCGCGGATTTCGATTTCCTGCTTGGCGGTCCCGGTCAGGATCTCGAGCCGTATTTACCAACCAGCCACTAGTCGGAGCTCGACTGAGGTTTCGGCCTACCGGCCTTACCGCTGGTAACCAGCTCCCCTGCTTGTTGTCATCCAGTCGGCGAGGGGTTGGAGGCGGCCGTTTGCGTCGAACGGCATCGGGCCCGGAGAGTCGAGTTGGTCGAGATCTTCGCGGGTCTGAATCTCCGGCAGCAGCGCCTCCGACACCGCGAAGGTTTCTGTGTGAAGGGTGTCCTGAATCCAAGCGAGGCGAACTGGCTCTCCCTCCGCGCGCCCGCACGCAGAATGGGCCGCGACCACTGCGTCGCGATCCGTCGGGAGGATCACCGGAAGATGCACTCGCAGTACGCCTGTGATGCCGGCCGTCAACCCGTTCGTGTAAGTCCAAGCGAGATCCACCTTGCCAAAGAGGCGAGCTGTGATGAAGTCGGCCAGGCCGATCCCGCCCGCGTTGCCGTGAGATGCATCGGTTAGATCGAGGACGACGACGTGCGTGATCTTCAAACCGCCCGGCTCCGGCTCGCCCGATACTCGGAGTCGATTGATCACGTTTGAGTCAATGCCTGTGCCGCTGATCTCTTTGCCCATTCGATCGATGACAAGAACGTCGAGCTGGTCAAATGGGATGCGTGGGAGCAGCCGGTATGCCATAGCGAGCAGGTCAATCTCAATCGGGCCGCCAACGTCCGGGCCGTCAATGACGCGCACGATGGCTGTCTGGTCGAGCTGGTTTTCGACAACCGCCAGACCCCCCGCCAGAATGCCGCGCTCTGCTGCAAGTTGAGCAGCTCGCGGCATGACTTCGCGAAGCCCACGCACGCCGGCTGAGTGCATCGTCTGGGCTCCACGCTGCTTGCCCAGCCCGATCGCACACATCTTCGATAGGCCGCTCTCAATAGGACCCGTGAAATCCGTGTGTGGCTTGATGCGGCACACGAGGAACACGCCGCCACAGGCGACCACGTTCCTATCCATGTAGACGGGGATGCCGTCCACTTCGCCGATCTCTGCGGTGTCCATCGTGGCCTGAACTGGCACGCCCATAGTCTCTTCGGTGATCCCAAAGCCGGCAAGCGTCGCGGCTTGTGCCTCGCCGGTGGCGCCGGCATGGCTTCCCATAGCCGGAACGATGAACGGCGCGAATCCGGCGGCCTTCAGCGCTTGGACAGTGGAGCGCACGAGGCCTTCGATTCCGGCGATCCCACGGCTGCCGACGCCGACCGCGATTGGCCCTCGAGCCCTGCGCGACTTGCGCGCCCATGCTTCCACAGCTGCGGCCGCCTCTGACGCGGGATTGGCGATGAAGGCCGTATCGATGTGCTGCCGCACCGGAGCAACGGCCGGCAAGGCCCTGCCTCCGTAAAGGAGTTCAGCCACTTCCGCTAGCCGCGGAAGCGCCGGCGTCATGTCAACCGACTTTCCTGGGGGTCCCATGTGCGAACTACATTAGGCTCGCGGTCAATACATCACCAGACCAGCTGACACATTCATGTCCTCACCGGTAATCCCAGCACCCAGATCGGAAGCGAGGAACACGCAGGCATGAGCTACCTCTAAAGCTCGCGTCGTGCGCCGAAGTGCGGCGTTCGCGGTGAACTGGGCGAGCGACTGCTCGTCAGAGATGCCCTGGTCCTGTGCCAGCTCGTGCACAACCCTGCGGAGTCGCTCGCCGTCGACGACTCCGGGGCATACGCTGTTGACGCGGACCCCGCTGGGTCCGAGCTCAAGCGCAAGGCTCCGCACTAGACCGATCACCCCCATCTTCGCCGCGGCATACGCCGCCCTCTTGGCCAGGGGTCGCTTGCCGGTCATCGACGAGATGGCGATCAGGCTCCCCGATCCGCGGGCAGTCATGCCGGCAATAAACGGCCGGAACGTCAAGAAGACTCCATCGAGGTTAGTGACGATGCACTCGCGCCATTCGTCGTAAGTCATCTCGAACAGCGGTCGAACGGCTCCGGTGATACCGGCGTTAGCCACCACGATGTCGACCTTCCCCCACTCCTGAGCTGCGGCGGCCGCCACAGCCTCCACGGACGCGGCATCGGTGATATCGCAATCGAGGGTCAGAAATTGCGACGCAGGCACATCGACTTCACTGCGAACGGACCGCAGAGTCGACCTGTCCCGCGCGCAAGCCGCCACCGACGCACCTTCAGCCACGAAAGTCGCCGCTATCGCCCGCCCGATTCCTCGATTGGCTCCGGTGACTACGGCTACTTTGCCGGCAAGTAGACCGTTCATCTGGCCCGAGTCAACGGTTTGCGCGCAGGGTTCCGGCGCGTGCTGCAAGGGAGAAAGCGACCAGGATGCCAAACGCCACTGAGGCCAGAGTGGCAGGGGCCGCGACCAAGCCGAACTGCCCAACCAGTCCACCGACGAGCGCCGGGATGACTGCCCCACCCAACATTGCGGCGGGGAATAGCCATGACGTCGCGCGGGCATCCCCTGGCAGGAGTCTCGCAAGCCACACCACGCCAGTGGGAAAGATAGGCGCGAACGCCAATCCAGTGAGCAGGTAGGCGATCGGCGCGTCGCGCGAAATCACGGCGGCCGCCAGGGCAACGGCTCCGATCGCGGCTGAGGCGAGTACGAGTCTTGCCTCGGTCACGCTGTCAGGCAGCAGTACCGTGAGGAATCGGCCGAGCGCGATCGCAAGCCAGAATCCAGACGTGAGCGCAGCGGCAGATCTAAACGGCAAGCCGGTCGACTCGAGGTGCGAAGTCATCCATCCTCCGACCCCAGTTTCAGCGCCAACGTATAGAACAAACGCCAGCACAAACAACAGCACCAGCCCCGTCGGGCGTGGAGTGGTACGAGCGAGCGCGACCGGTAGGCGGCCGGGAATCCGAAGGCCTTGCCAGATCAAGGCGATCGCAACGATGGCGATGCCCGCGTAGAGCCAGGGGTAGCGACCGTCGCCCAGAAGTGCAACCAGTGCCGGACCGATGACCGCACCTATGCCAACCGTTCCATTGACCGCATTGAGCACGACGGAGCGCTTCGGCCCAAAGCTATGAGCAACGATTTGGTTCATTCCGATCGCGAGCGCGCCGAAACCCAGGCCGACGACGAATACTGCGACTATCACCGCGAGCCATGCCGAAGCTAGGGCAACGAGGGCACAGCCGACCGCGAGGATGCCAAGAGCGACTGCGACGAATCGCCCGTTTTGCACTCGCTCCATGGCCCGCATTGACACAACTACTCCGACTAGTCCCCCCGTGAAGTGGGCGCTGAGGACCTCGCCGGCGATCGGCAGCGAGATCTGAAAGCGGTGCGCGAACTGGGCAAGCAGCGGACCATAAACGGAATCGAGCATGCCCATCAAGAGGAACACACCTGCGATTCCGGCCAAGGCCGTATTGGAAAGGACGATGCGATCGTCAAGTTGGTTTAGCGTGCCGGCGATTATCGAGCCTTAATCCCAGCGCGACAAGTGGAAGCGCTGCTCCGGAGGCCACCTGGGACATGACTGCCACAATCGAGAGACACTGACAGCTTGGTTTGTACGAGTATCCATGTGAGCAGGCGATCGATGCCTCACATGGTCAGCAAAGCCGGACGAGTCGCCGCTATCTATTTTGAACGTGCCCGCTGGGTGCGGTCGAGGCGAGAAACGCTTGCCAAAGATCATGTCGGCGTAGTTCCCGTCAGTTACGGATCGGCCCCGGGCCACAGTGTGAAAGTCGACGAATGCCTCGTCGGTGCCAAGCCCCGGACCGTCGGGCAGCTTGAGACGTGCATCGGCAACCGCTAGGGGCTCGCGGGGAATCGCCTTAAGAAAGCCGGTTGTCGGTGCGGTCGATCTCAACCATGAGCACGTTTGGGCTCGCGGCGACAAGGTGAACGTAGCTTTCGATAGGTGGTAGTTATCGAAAGCAAGGCGCCGATGGGGAACCACAGCGGTGGTGCCTGTTTGCGTAGCATTGTCGGAGGGGTACGACAACCGACGAGTTTGACGTAAGGCACCAAGCCTTCCTGGATGAGTACGCCCGTTGGGATCGGCTAGTGGAGTCGGTCGCCGACGAGGTCACTGAACCCGACCTCACATCTGCTCAGCGAGCGGCAACGTTGGAGGCGATCGCGTACTTTCGCGTGCGGTTCGGTGAGGGCTGGATTCGCCAGGCCTTTGACCGCCAGCATCCATTCGTAGAACTTGTTTGGAACCATGCCCCATGGACTCGTGTCCGGTTGGCCGACTTGGCGGGGGCAATCAAGCTACTCGAATCACTCGCAGGCGGAACACGATTGGTCAATCGGTTCGCTCGCGCGGATCAATACTCCGGGGCGGTCTTTGAACTCGATATCGCGGCTACCGCGATGGGACGAGATCTCTCCGTCCTACTTGAGGCGCCAACACAACCGGGCCGGAATTGCGATATGGCCGTGTCTCGGATAAGCGGGCGCAACTCGACGACTGTGTATATAGAGGCACAAGTAGTCCAGGACTACGGCCTGGATACTCATCGCGCCATGGAGATTGCGGAGCGGCTGGTGCCACCTACTGTGTGGGTGACAATGCATCGGGAGCTCCTGGGGCACATCGTCAGAATCCCGAGTGATGCGCAGTTGCCGCGGTTGCTGCCGCTGACCGACGCGTTCTGGAGGCGTTGTGAGTCCTCGACTGAACCCGAGCACCTGGTTATCGATGGCTTCATCGACCTATGGTCAGTCCCGATCGGCCATAAGGCTCGCGCGGACTTGGTTACGGCGGGTGTGCCGGAGAACTTCACGACGCCAGTTCCCGATGACCCGTTACGACGGACTATCCGTGGTGTTCGGCAGAAGATCGGCCAACTCCCATTGCTCGCACCCGGCCTCATTGCAGTGAAACCTCCGCGTCTCTTGTTCCTGAATCCAAGGCTGTTGCCGCAAGTTGTTGAGGCGATCAAGCGGAGCATTGTGGATGCACCGCAGATCTGCGCGGTCGCACTTGTTGATTGGAGTCTCGGTGCATTCGCCAATCCTCGGGAGGCGAGGGCGACAGTGGGCGGTGCACTCATCGTGCGACACCCCGATCGTCACATCTTTGTTCGCGAGGCAGTCATAGTGGCGAATCCAGTGCGCGCATTCAACGCTGGAGACGACCTGATCGCTGAGCTCCTATAGGCGCCTGACCGCCACCGAAGAACAGCAGATCATAGCGCCATCCGTCAATTCAACCCAGAATGGAGCGCACTCACCCTGGCGGCGCCGTTTACTCGGGACGGGTCAACGCGGCTGCGTTATCAACAACTATTCAGGGTCCCCGATAGACTCACCTTAGGTTTGGCCCGGACTTATTCACTCGCCTCCGATGGCGACAGGCTGGAGCAACGCGCTTGGAAGGCCTTTTTGGCGAGCGACTTTCCGAGCTACGAAACCTACTGGGTTCGATCGGTTGTCCCGCTAACAAAGCGCCCTGAACCTGGAGGGTTTCGCCCTAAGTCGGAGCTCGACGCATTGGGCAAGACAGACCAAGAACTCTGCCTCGCGCAACTGAACTACACGATTCTGGGACATCTCGACGTTGCACACGATCTCATCCGCCGCGACCTAGTTGGGTCTATCGACTTCGTACATGCGATGGTGCGACTCTCAGCCGCGGGAGATGTCGGACATGAGTTCCTAGAGAGACTCGCTCACCCGACAACTTATGACCCATGGTCTGAGGACGAGGGCGCCAACGCGCGACGGGCGTGGCGGAAGAACCACCCCGATCTTGACAACATCCATATCTACCGAAACCGCTTGCTGCACGGGCGGCTCCCGATGAGCGTTGTCGATTCAGGAACTGGTTCTCATTGGTTCCCGAAACTGGGTCGGGCGATCGACCTTGACTGGCGCGAAATCACCGAGAAGTTCGATCCGGCCCGCGTACGCGAGGATTTCGATACTGCTAACAATGTGCTTGCACACGCATGGTCCAAAGTCGTCACGTATCTCGAGTCGAACTGGCAAGCTGCTGTTGACTCAAGGGACAAGTAGGTGGCCGGTACAACGGCCAAGGAACCTTGTCGCGTTATCGAGACGCGGTAGTTATCGGCAGCAACTCCGATAGCAGGCGTTGCCCGAGGCGGGACGACCTGGGGCGATGCCCGAATTCATAGGAGAGTCGGTGTCTAATCCTTTCTTGGCACCGCCAGACAGTCGCTGGCGAGCCCAATGGCCGGCCGGAGGACCTCGTTGTAGCAGGCGAGCAGGATAGCCAGGTGGGTCCTCTTGTCGATTGCTTGGGTCACCACGCCGCGCGGATCTGCAGCCTCATACGCGACTCGGTAATGACCGTGCAGTTCAGACATGATGCGCTTCGAATGCGTGAACCCATTTCGCACCGAGACTAGTACCCGGTAGAGCTCGTGCTCGGTGAGCTTTAGGACCTGAGTGAGATCGGTATCGGGATAATGACCAGCGAGCTGCCTCAAGTAAAAGCGCCTGAATGCAGGGTGACTAGTACCCTTGCCGACAGGAATCGGCATTCCGGCGCTAGCCCACAGAATAATCGCTACTCGGTCAAGGGCAGCGACTACACGAACCAGGCTCGCATCAATCAGTTGGCCAGCGAACCATTGGCTGAGGACGCGGTCGCCGGCCAAGCGGACGTGTGGCTGGGTGAACAGCGTATGAGGACCCGGCGTGGGGGCGAAGTATGGCGTGAGAAGTGCAAATGCAGTGATCGGCATGCCCACCTCGCCCAACTCCTGCCTTCCCGCTGCTTCGTCGGACGGCTGGTCGTCCGCGGCGATTTGTTCATAGTCTTCAATTAGCAGGCCAGCGAAGGCGCCAGAGAAACGAATCTCGTCAAGTAGCGCAGACAGCTCAACAATTGCATCGGCCAGTTCATTGCGTAGCTGCAAAGAGATGACCGCCCGCTCTTCCAAACGGAGACCTACCGACAGGCCCTCGGTAGAGATGAGATCCAAATGGCCGTGCAGAAGCTGAGCCTGTGCTTCCAGGGCCTCCGGCCGGAACAACTCGTATGTCATACCGCTGCGAGCTTAGCTTTGCTGAGTTGTTGGCTCCCCTACCGACTGAAATGAGAATCGGGGAAACCAAACGCCGAATCAGACGCAAGCGTTCGCTGGATGGCTAAACCGGATGTCTAAGCGCCGGAACGATATTCACCCACCGACCTAACCCGCGCCTGGAACTGCCTGTGCCTCCCTAACCTCGAAATTCCAAATATTCAGCTTCCAGCCAGGCATCGCCCACACGAAGTAGGTTGGAGGATAAGGTTCGAAGTCATAGACTCTGCGGGCGTCAGCGCCGGTTCGTCGCCAGACGATTCGGTCCTCCTCGATCCAAAGCTCGGCAGCGACTCCACCATCGGCTTCAGCAGGGCGTAGGGCCGTCCCATCAGCATCGCGTGCCGGCGCGTCGCAAAGCTCACCAAGTTCATCGACCATTTGCGGCGCGCGCGGCTCGCGACCATGATCGCGGGCCAACTCTGCCCATGCAAGCGCCTGCGCCCATCCACGCAGTTGGTAGTCGCGCCGGCCTAGCTGGGCAAACGGGTTCACGGTGGACTAAATGATTGCTCGGAATGGCTAATTTGTGAAGGCTGCGGGCGCCAGCCCGCTTATCTTGCTACCTCCGCTAGGAGGTCAAAAGTACCCTTTCTGCGGCTGTCATTCTTTGGTGATGGCTGGCGGTGTCAACGCCAGTCTGAAAGTCCCCAGTTCTCGCCGGTCTGAAATTCCCCATCTCAGGACCGATTTCGTCTGAGCGCCGGTCTCAAATTCCCCACCTGAGGGGCTGGCGCGGCCAAGGT
>Ga0070698_100000389_pt1 | contig 46187 bp, 33 predicted proteins | sample KBSK1502metaG_FD_65477 | JGI IMG/M metagenome (GOLD analysis project Ga0070698, IMG submission 65477) | Corn, switchgrass and miscanthus rhizosphere microbial communities from Kellogg Biological Station, Michigan, USA - KBS K1-50-2 metaG | ecosystem: Host-associated > Plants > Roots >...
AAGCAGGTAACGGATTGGCACACCTCGCTACCCCTGCAGATGGCCCTGGCGCGTTTCATCGATGAAGGTGGGTTTGCCCGGCACATCCGCAAAATGCGGAACATCTACCGTGTCCGGCATGCCATGGTTACGCATGGCTTGACCAACGAATTCGCAGATCATCTCCAGACTATTCCGTCAACTGTCGGACTACACGTAGCCGCCTTTGCCCGTACCGCCTCTGTCGATGAAATCAGCGCTGTCGCGCGCCGAGCGTCCGCTGCCGGCGTACAGGTTCAGTCGCTCTCGAGGTTCGCGGTCCAGGTGCCCGCGAAGCCGGGACTCGTGTTGGGCTACGGGGCCATATCTACTGCGAATATCGAAGAGGGACTGCGGCGGCTTCGCCTTTGCTTCGACGCTTAACTTACCAGGGTTCGTTGCAGAATCAGTCTTAGGAGTATTGGCCCCAGGCATTCCGAGTTGGAACTAAATCATTTCGTGGCAGTGCGAGACGGATCGCTCGGAATCATGAATGAAATGAGACGAGCGAAATGAAAAATCTACTCTCCTTTATGACACGACCCATGGTTGGCAAGGCTCGCCGTCCGGTCTACTGGAATAGCGGATGCGTTTCCAATTCGCTTCGTTTCGCTCATCCCATCGCGCTCAGAGCCGCACGAGCGCAAAATCGAGATTCCCAGGTTTTGGCCCTATGGTCCCTGCGGAATTGGCTCTTTCCCAAATCCCGCTATCTATCTCATTATTGTGTCTAAAGGAGAGCTAAATTGACTATTGAAAGGCATTCTGCGCTGCGACATCTTCTGCTTCCAGTTCATCGTTGCTCGCTGGCTATTATGCTTGCTATCGGAACATGCTCCTTATCCGTCGCGCAAGTTCCTTCCGATAGTCCGCAGCCTGTTCCTGCGACCAAGGCGATCATAGCGGCGTTCGAGCGCGTCCCGATTGTCGCTATTGCCGACCTGCATGGACTTCAGCAGAATCATGACTTCATTGCGAGTCTCGTTCGCGATCCTGACCTTCCTAATAAGATCAATGACATCGTGGTGGAGTTTGGCAACGCAAAATATCAAGCGATCATTGATCGTTATACGAATGGCGATAATGTGCCGATTGCAGAGCTTCGTCAGGTTTGGCGTAATACGATCGGGGCGGGAAATAATCCATCAACAGACGCTCCGATCTACCCAAGGTTCTTTGCAACAGTTCGAGAGGTAAATAGATCTTTACCTGCGCCGCGCCGTCTGCGCGTTCTATTAGGTGATCCGCCGATTGACTGGAGCAAGGTAAAGGACAGAAAGGACATTTTTTTCTGGGGTTCGCAGCGGGATTCGCATTTTGCTGAGGTAGTCGAGAAGCAAGTTCTGTCTAAGGGTCGTAAAGCGCTCTTGATCGCAGGAGGCTATCACTTATTTCACAATCCTGCTCCCACCCCTAGTGACTTCTTCGACAACGTAGTCTCGTTACTAGAGCGCCATCACCCGGGGCAAGTCTTAGTGATTATGACGCATCGTGGCTTTGGGCCTCGCAACGGCGAGCTAGAGCCACGCCTTTCTTCGTGGCCCAACCCTGGGATGGCTTTGATACGAGACACATGGTTAGGGCTTCTTGATGCTCAACTCGTCTTTCCGCCGAGTCAGATTGTTATGGTCGGACCGGATGGCAAGCCCGCACCAAACCCACTTGAGAGGGTAAAGCTTAGCGATATTGTCGACGCCTACCTCTATCTTGGTCCGCGCGGCTCACTCACCATATCGACACCGCCGCCAGAGGTGTACCAGGACAAGGAATACATGCAGGAGCTTGAGCGCCGAAGCAAATTAATGGGAACACCGACCGTTGGCGGACCTGCTGTGGAACAGCGAAAACCGTAACGGAATATCAGTGTTCTGAGGAATCATCGGCGATGAAACCGGTACACTGCTGCGTTTCGAACATCAGCTGCGCCGAGCTTTTGTGTGCTCTTACCAAGGAGGAGCGGTTCTAAGGGTGCTAGGCTCCTCAGGTTTGGCGATGCGGGAAAATCAAGCCCTCGGCGTCCTTGTCTAAATCAGACACACCGGCTGGAGGTAAGTGCCGAAAACGCTACTTAACCTCACCTTACCAGCACAGTCAACCGTTCCGGCAGTGCTGAATCATTTATCTCCGTCGATTTAGTGCGCTTCACCCGTCGTAACGTAGGAAGTGAGAGCACCCCGGCATAGTTATTTGTCCGAGGAAGACTGCCAGTTTTCATCGACCTTCTCGATCGACCGACATATTTTTCGGTCTCGTCGCATCCCGCATAGCTAGATAGTGTCGGTAATCGAAGACTTGCGACAATTGAGGCCGAGGAATTGGCGCTATCACCTTCGGAGGGAGTGGCTCTTGACCGATCTGCTCGCGACCGTAAGCTAAGACACAATTGGACACATAAAGCAGATCGATTTGAGCCAGGAGGTGATCTAAGCGTTGCAAAGAATCCAGGTAGGAGCAACGTGGATCCAGAGTTGGGAGGGCCAGAAATTTTCGGCTAGTGAAATTTTCTCTCTCAATTTCTAAACTCTAGGAATCAAATCACCAAAAGAACTGAGGGGAGCGACACAAGGTTTCGCGCACTTCGGCGCTTTGTCCTGAGGCTATAACGAACGACGCTGATAGGACTGGATTTGATCCATTAGCAAGACGATGGTGGAGCAGTCCTTCCGATGCCACGTTCATACTTCATTCATCTTGGTATTTGATCTCTTCAGACGGAGTGTTGAGTGAAATCCGGACCAGCGCGTGCTCGGAAGAACCGAACCGTTGTTAAGTGGGGGCTGCTTGGACTGACGTTGCTAACGGTTAGCTCCGCAAACGGAACCAAACAAGAGCACGTGAAGACTGCGTTGCCCGTTGCTGCCGGGAGAATACCAGTGAAGCCATTTTTGTTTGCGAAAGACGTGATTTCAACTGGCGATTACGAACGCGGCGGAACATTCACCCCTGACGCCAAGACATTCTATTTTACCAAACGTGCACCAAACGGATATTTCAGCGCCATCTGTGTTTCAGCCTTTCAGAACGGTAAATGGGGCACTCCGAAGATCGCTTCGTTTTCAGGGCAATATTACGATCAGGATCCCTTGGTTTCTCCTGACGGCTCGATGCTCTTCTTTACCTCAAGGCGTCCTGTCAACGGTAGACAGCGAGAAGACTCCGATATTTGGTTCGTTCAGAGAAAAAGTGTTGGCTGGAGTGAACCTGAAAATCTGGGGTCGCCGGTGAATTCGGATGCGAACGAGGGCTACGCGAGTGTAACGACCGACCGAACGCTCTATTTTCATTCGTCTCGAATGGGCGGCAAAGGGAACTTTGACATCTACCGGTCGCGACTGGTTGACGGGAAATACACCGAGCCGGAAAACCTGGGCGATATCATCAATACCGCTGCGGCCGAGGCGCAGCCTTTTATCGCTTCTGATGAAAGCTACCTGGTGTTTCTCTCAGTCGGCAGGCCAGATGAGGTCATTGGCGACGGAAATCGTTATGTGCGGGGCGACCTATACGTGAGTCTGCGACGAGATGGCGTTTGGACAACTGCCAGGCATCTGGGCTCTGAGATCAATACAGCCGCCGCTGAACTCTGTCCCTTCGTTTCACTCGACGGTAAATTTCTTTTCTTCACCAGCGAACGCGGTTTTGTCACTACGCTTCCGAAAAAACGACTCAGTCTTCAGGAAATGAATAGTGGACTGGGGTCTGCCTTGAATGGATTAGGAAATATCTATCAAATTGATATTGCTGCGCTTGGCGTCCACTGAAATCGGCCAATAAAGGTCTAAGGAAATGGCAATCAGAATGAGCCGCTCGCTAACGTCGTTGGAGACGATGAGTAAACAGTTTGGGGCGGTTGTCCTGCAGCTTTGCTTGGCAAGCGCACTGCCTGTAAGCGCGCAAAGAGTCAGACCAAAGAAAGCCGAAAAGTCGCTGAATTCATATGCGCGACAAAGCGTCAAGGTAATTCCGGTCGAGATTCCAATTACCAATCAGATCTACATTCAGGCGCGACTGAATAACTCGGAGCCTATGTGGTTTATCCTCGACACGGGCGCAACCTCTACGATTCTCGATGTCGACAAAGCGAAAGAACTGGACATCAAATCCGAAGACCATCGCAGTTTAAACTTAGGACAAACGAATACTATCGCCGCAACTTTTGCCAAGAACGCTTCGCTTGATATTTCGGGCATCAAGATACCGATCGAAACTCTCGGCGTGATGCCGGTAAGGTTTCGTCATGCTCCCCAAATTGTCGGCTTGATCGGCTCCGACTTTTTCAAGCGTTTCGTGGTGGAAATCGACTACCAAGCCAGGACGATTAGCTTGTTCGAGCCGAACAGCTTCAGATATACGGGGCGCGGCGAGATAGTTCCATTCGAACTTCGCCAGGAGATTCCTCACATCGTCGTGAAAGTCTCCAAAGGCAACGCCGATTCGTTGGATGCCTGGCTGGCAGTTGATACCGGAGCCTCTCAAACAGTTGTGGTCAACGCGGCGTTTGTGGAAAAGAACAAGCTGCTCGAAACGACTGAAGGAACAATCAAGCTTAGGGCGGGCGGGCTTGGTGGAGGCGGCTTTAACTACAAGGTGCGAGCGAAGGCAGTAAAGATTGGCAATATCGTGTTTGACAAGCCGCTCATCAACTTTTCTACAGGTAGATTTGCCGCAGTCGAGCAGGACGGAGTAATCGGAAACGGATTTCTCAACCGGTTCAAATTGATTACAGATTACTCACGGAAACGAGTGATTCTCGAACCGTCGGAGCGCATTAAGGATCCGACCGACTTCGACTTTTTCCTTTTCAAGATCGTTCGCAGTGATACGACCTACAAGATTGCAGACATGCTCCAGAGTTCGATGACGGCCGAGGCAGGCTTGAGAATCGGTGACATCCTGTTGGCGGTCAATGGCCAACCGGTATCGGACCTATCGCCGCCGCAAATATATCAAATGTTCATGATGGACGGTCGTGACCGAGTCTTATCCCTTAAGCGCGGGACGGAAACACTGGACATCAAGTTACAAACATTTCCGATATTTTGAGGAGCGCAAACTCAGTTATTCACAATTAAGCGCCGCCAGGATTCAAAAACCAATTGATTTGTCCCGAACGGATAAAGGCAACGGTATGATCGGATTCTTTCAGCATTTGACCGCTAGGCTGATCGGAACACTTCGATCACTGTCAGAGTTAGGTCTGCTTGTTGTGAATTGAAAGTTACTTTTGTATAGAGGCGTAGCACGTCGAAAAGGACTCAACCTATGAAATGTATTTGCCTGGCTTTTGGAATTCTGATCGTCGTCACACTCCCGATCTCAGGTCAGCAGAAAACTAAGAACACCAGTAGAGCCGAAAAGACCACGGTTGAGCAGCAGCTGAGACAACTGGAGCGTGAATGGAATGATGTCATCGTGCGGAAAGATATTACCGCTCTCGGACACATCTTGAGTGACGACTTCATCCTCATCACCGCTACGGGTACTGTACGAAATAAAGCGCAACTGATCGATAGCATCAAATCAACAGATTTGGTTGTTGAACCCTTTGAGACCGAGGACGTAATAGTGCGTATCTACGGAGACACTGCTGTCTTGACTGGGCGCTTTACCCAGAAGGGAAGCTATCAGGGGAAAAGTTTCAGCAACCAATTCCGGTATACAGATGTGTACGTGAAAATGTCGCATGGCTGGCAAGGGGTTTCCGCCCACTCAACGCTTATGAGGCAACCATAGGGTTAACGACAAAGGAGTCATTTATGGCGAGAATTTTGGCATCCGCTTTCCTGATGCTTGTGATGTGGGTGACCACGAATACTCAGACAAAAGCCAAACAACCTAAAGGCGGTACGGTTGAGCAGGAGCTTATGCAGTTGGAAAGGGATTGGTCGGCCGCGTATCTAAAGCATGACACCGTAACAATCGATCGCATTCTGGCAGACGATTACATAGGAACGGATGGCCGTGGGATTGTGACCTTTAGGGTGGAAGAAATTGAAGAGGCAAAGCCACCTAAACCAGGCGATTCAGCACCATTCATCGTTCTCGATGAGTCTGTCACCGACATGAAGGTTCGTATTTACGGCAACGTGGCTGTGGTCATCGGACGTGTCGTCGAGAAGGTCAAGACCAAAAAGGAGGAAGGGGAAATTCAATATCGTCGCACTACTGTTTGGGTGAAGCGACAAGGCCGGTGGCAGTGTGTCTCCTTTCATGGGAGTCGTATCCTCGAACCCTGAGGAGGTTACGACGACTTCTCCAGCAAAATAGAAAGGCCGTGATGATTTGGTTAAGGCGTCATTGATGGGAACCGGTTTGGAGTTCGATCATGCTAATCGAGCACAGAGGGAAACGCCCTCGTATCCACGCATCTGTCTACATTGCTCCTACTGCCACTGTCAGTGGTGATGTCTCAATCGGGGAAAACTCCTGCGTTTTGTTGGGTGCCGTTATCTCCGCGGAAGGGACCCCAGTTTCTATCGGCTCCAACTGCGTTATCATGGAGAATGCGGTAATACGGGCTTCTCCTCGCCACCCCACAACGATCCACAACAACATCCTTGTAGGTCCACGAGCATATTTGACGGGCTGTACTGTTGAGGACAACGCATTTCTTGCAACCGGGACGACTATCTTCAACGGGGCCAGAATTGGTACGCGTGCCGAAGTGCGAATCAACGGTGTCGTCCATCTGAGAACCGTTCTATTGGCTGATGCTATTGTTCCCATTGGGTGGATCGCCGTCGGTGACCCGGCTGAAATATTGCCACCTGATTCCCACGAAAGAATCTGGGCGATTCAGAAGGAGCTAAACTTTCCGAAGGAAGTGTTTGGCCTGGAGAGACCGGTCGAGGGAGAGACAATTATGCCAGAGCTGATGAAGCGATACACCCGGGCGCTGTTGAAGCACAAAGCGGATACTGAAATAGACCCTAATGATTAGGTCCAAAAGGAGATCATCCGGGCGTTCAAGGGCCAAACACTCGTTGCGTCGCCTCGTGGGCCAATGGCGGAAAGAGTTTGACCAACATGCTCAACAATTCTACTGTAGCGGTAAGAGCCGTTTTGGCGGTGATCTTAATCATCGCGGCTCAAGTGAATTCCAGCAACAGCACGCACCGGCACCTCGCTAGAGAAGACGTGCTTCTTTGGCAGGGAAAAGAAGAGGGGCAACGCCTCTTGGCGCCGTTGTCCGTACCAAAGGGAGATACATCCTGGTAAATGGAATGATCAGCAATGGCGAGTGGGATCGAGCAGCGAGTATCCAGCTTGATCCCGAAACACAGATCAGGGCCAAGATGGACCGGGAGAGCTTATTTCTGGCGATAGTATTCGAGGGACCGCGCCACACCGGAGTGGATCTCTACCTGAAGTCCGCAGGCAAACTTCGGCTGCTGCATATTTCCTCAGCTACCGGGCAAAAGGAATTCCGAGATGGCCAATGGTCCGAGATGAAGTGGGGCCGCAATCATTGGGGGACAGCAAACATCATTGGCCACATTGTAAAGGAGGGGAAAACAAGCCCGCTGGAACCCGAGGCTTTCGAATTTCAACTGGCACGCGCTGAACTTGGACGAGATGTTGAGGTCTATCTGCACCTCAAGCGCCCTGAGAAGAGATTCCGGTGGGTGCATCTGCGGATGTCCCGGATCGGTGGCTACGCTTCACTCTGAAACAAAGCAGGCTTCTCCCTTGACCAGACTGCACGCGCGCGCAACAGCAAAGCCGCATGATCTATAAAGCTAGTGCTTTCGTTTGCTGGAAGATCCGTCATGAACAACTTCAACCCTGAATCAACAGCAATCCTCGTTATCGATGTTCAAGTTGGCGTATTTGAAACCGACCCGCCGCCGATAAACAGGGAGGAGGTATTAAAATCGATCAATCGAGTTACAGCGGCGGCCCGTGCTGCCCCGACCCTAGTCATATTTATTCAACATGACGGCCACCCGAATGAACACTGGTTACTTCCTGATACCGCCGAATGGTCACTTCACTTTACTCTTAAAGTCGCTGGTAACGACTTACTCATTCGCAAGACGGCTTGCGACGCCTTTTACCAAACAGAATTGGAAGACTATCTGCGTAACAAAGGTATCGAGACGATAGTGGTGATGGGATATGCGTCAGATTTTTGTATTGATACCACAATACGCAGTGCGGCGAGCAAAGAGTTTGGAGTCATAGTGGTAACAGATGCGCATACTACAAAGGACCGGCCGGTTCTCAATGCGGCACAGATTATGGCGCATCATCAGTGGATGTGGTCAAGCCTAATCTGCCCCAAGGGCGTAACGCTCTTATCGGCCGATCAGGTTATCAGGAACTTTAATGGGGAAGGTTTGCAGACTGCTTGAGCACAGTGTTGGGAGGCGACCCGCCGCATTTTCTGTCCACGTTTGCTTTGTTGCGCAAAGTCGGCGCCCGACGCCTCGATGAGCAAGACAGAATAAAGAACGTTTCGTCAGTCGGACGGAAGTGTTTAGCTCAATCCGAGGGAACAGGTGAAATTATGATTAACGCTCGCCTGGTTGACCTACTAGCCAGCCGAAAGATGAGAAATGATTTGATGTTAGTAGCTTTGGCACTTCTCATCTTCATCTCGACTGGTTTAACCGCAACTGGGAAGCCAGCAGGAATTTCATTCAACACCGGTGGGCCTTGGCCTTTCCATGAGAGGGATAAATTGACAGGCGCGCGTATGTTTGCCGAAGGAATCGTCTCGACTAACGGCAATGAGTTTGGCGGAGTATTCACACCTGACGGCAAGGAGTTCTATTTCACCAGGAGCGTTCCCCAGTCATACTTCTATATGATCTGCGTGAGCCGATTGAAAGACGGAAAGTGGAGCGAGCCTGAAGCGGCACCGTTCTCGGGTCGCTATCGTGACTTCGACGCAGTCATTTCCCCTGACGGTTCCAAGCTTTACTTCGTTTCTGACAGACCAGTCGATGGTAAGGCTAAAGCCGATTATGACATTTGGCTGGTTGAGCGGATACAGTCGGGATGGAGCGAGCCGAAGAATCTTGGTTCACCTATTAACACTGATGGCTCCGAATGGTTCGCTTCAGTTTCTAGATTTGGGACGCTGTATTTTGCGGCTGATCGATCCGGCGGATTTCGGAGTACTCACATTTTTCGGTCTAGATTGATAAACGGGAAGTACTCGGAACCTGAAAAGCTCTCAGGCGGGATTAACTCGGAAAACATTGAAACGGAGCCTTACATCGCGCCCGACGAAAGCTTCTTGCTCTTTAGCTCTTATGGCCGAGAAGGTGGGAGTGGAGACTGGGACATTTACATCAGTTACAACCACAACGGAGAGTGGACGGACGTCCAAAACCTTGGACCAAAGATTAATACCAGCACAAGGGACTATAGCCCACGGTTGACGCCGGATGGAAAATACTTGTTCTTCACAAGTGAGCGTAACTTCTACGGACGACGGCTGGAAAAACACTTGCGCTATCAAGAGCTGAGAAATGATCTACGCAGTACATTGAATGGCAACGGCAATATTTACCAGATCGAGCTGGACCTCTTAGGTACTAAACCTTAACTGTTTGAACACAACATCGAAGCTGTCAAGAAATAGTCCCGGTCCGTATTTCTTCCGAGAACCACCATAAAGAGATGTGGCCGGTATTTAGGCGTGACTAAGGAAACTTGCCTTCAGAGGGAGGAGGTAATGGAACTCATTGAATAACGGTTTGACCCTTACCTTGGTTGGCTTAGCTTTTTGTACCCTGACAGCATTGGCACAGTGTGCAGGGTTCAACAAACAACCGGACGCTGTTTCATTCCTATGCCACGCCGGTTCGGACGTTAAGCCCCAAAGATGAGGACTTCTCCGACCTCCAACCACTCATTTCAAAAATCGGTGACGCCAGTGTTGTCGTGCTCGGCGAAGCTACACACAGCGAGGTTACTACGTAGAGGATTAATGTCGGATAGAGCAAAATTCGATCTCCAATGGGCACGCGAGGACACGCCGGGCTGTGAGGCTGTTTTGCATTTCAATAATGCGGGCGCAGCGTTGATGCCCCGGCAGGTCTTACGTGCCACGATCGATCACCTTCAGCTCGAAGCGCAGATCGGAGGATACGAAGCTGCCGAACAAGCTCATGACAAGGTCGAAAATGTCTATGCAGCGGTTGCCTCGCTCATTAATTGTGACCGCGATGAAGTTGCAATTATCGAGAACGCAACGCGCGCATGGGACATGGCGTTCTACTCGATCCTCTTCAAGTCAGGGGACCGCATCCTCACCTCGATGGCTGAATATGCCAGCAACTACATCGCCTATCTACAAGTGACTCACAAAACGGGAGCCGTAGTAGAGCCGATCCCAAACGATGAACACGGCCAGCTTGACGTCGAGGCGTTGCGCGAAATGCTCGATGACCGTGTAAAGCTAATCGCCATTACGCACGTGCCGACCAATGGCGGGCTTATCAATCCCGCTGCCGAGGTTGGAAAAGTTGCGCGTGAAGCAGAGGTGCTTTACCTCCTTGACGCCTGTCAGTCAATCGGTCAGATGCCGATAGATGTAAAGGAGATTGGCTGCCACATGTTGTCGGCAACCGGACGCAAGTACTTGCGCGGGCCACGAGGCACAGGCTTTTTGTACGTCAATCGCGAGCTGTTACAGCGGCTGGAGCCGCCCTTCCTGGATCTGCATGCTGCTTCGCTCATCTCGAAAGATCGATACGTCATCCGCGAAGACGCGCGCCGTTTCGAAAATTGGGAGACTTACTACGCGGGAAAAATCGGACTCGGCGTCGCTATTGATTACGCCCTCACCTGGGGACTCGACGTCACCTGGGCACGCATTTCCCACCTCGCCGACCATTTTCGTGCACGGCTAAGCGAAATGAGAGGCGTTACCATGTACGACCTGGGTTCTGAGCGTTGCGGGATTGTGACGTTTTCCATCGAAGGGCAGGATCCACAACTCATTAAGCAGACACTCGCCGAGCACAGAGTGAACGTCTCGGTCTCATTGCCTGAGGATACCCGCCTGGATACGGATGCCAGAAATCTCGGCGAGATTGTGCGGGCATCGGTTCACTACTATAACAGTGAGGAAGAGGTGGAGAGATTTTGTAACATTCTGATGTCCGACATGGCGTGAACATGATCGCTCCTTTTGAGGTCATCAAGCCTTACATAATTCGCCAAATTGGGACAAGATGCTTCTAATGGCGTTCTGTATTGACGAGGTGCAGACGCTGCCCAACCCGAAAATCTGCGCTTACAAAGAAAAGTCGCATGATGATTGTGAGAAGTCCAGGTTCCGCATCGTCTGGTAACCCTCTATCGGAAATGGCACCAGTTCTTTTATCAGAAATGGCGCTGTTCTTGATATCGGTTGATGGTAGATTGAGCAGCGTGCGATCACCTTGCCACAGTCAGGAGAACGCCAGTGGAGGGTGCTCAAGCGCACAGTGAAGAGCAGCGAGAGGACTTGTGACGGCCAGCCACAGTTCAAGTGGGGCTCGGTGCTTGAGAATAGGCTGAGGACTCTCAAGTTTTCAGCCTATTACTGTCAGCAACTCTACGGTCGGTCATCATGGACGGCTCTATGATGTTGCAGACAAATCAAAAAAGCGGGTCTTGTCCATCCAGCTTTGTCTGATGCCAATACATTGTCGCTTGATTTTGTAGTCTGTGAGAATACTTTTAAGTATCTTGTTCGTGGCCGTCAGTTGCAACGAGACCGCCGGGCAGACTTCAAGGCTCTGGGGCCGGTTGAAAACTGGTCCATATGCAGTTGGGTTTCGAACTGAACAGGAAACAGATTTTTCAAGAGTCTACTCTCCAAAACTCAATTATTTCGGCAATGCCTCTCACGGAAATCGCGCTCGCCCAATTTCGATCAGTATCTGGTATCCCGCTCTAAGTCGAAGATCTCTTCCCGCGATGATTTTCGCTGACTATGTTCGCCTGATCAGAGATAACTTCTCCACAACTGCCTCCGAGGAGAACAAATTAACAAAAGAGAGAGAATTTGCAGCGGCGCCCCTGTCACGCGGAATTTCAACAGACAAGCTAGACAAATTGCTGACAACGAAAGTGGCGGCTCGCAGAGAAGCGCCGCCACAGCCGGGGACATTTCCCTTGATCGTGTTGGGGCATGGTATCGGATACGAGTCGCCCATCAATCACTTCATCTTGTGTGAATACCTGGCGAGCCACGGATATGTTATCGCAACCGCTCCTCTGCTCGGCACCAATTTACCCCTGGTCAACCTCGATTTGATCGATCTGGAAACCCAGGTTCGGGATATGGAGTTTGTCATCTCGCGTGCACGCGCTTTTCCGAATGCATCAAGAGAAAGGCTGGGATTAATCGGATTCGATTTGGGCGGTATGGCGTCTTTGATCTTGCAAATGCGAAACACAGATGTTGATGCGCTGATCGCCTTGGATAGCGGCATTATGTTTGAGCATAATACTCGACTGCTCAGACAGTCTCCTTTTTATGATCCAGAGAAATTGCGAGTTCCTTTGATGGCTGTTACGGGAATGACGGCCGAAATTGAGGCCACCGGTGTGCATGAGGATCTGTCTCTATTTGAGGCTGCCAAATACGCCACCACCCGGCTGATCAGAATTGGAGGAATGCGTCACAGTGACTTTACTTCAATAACCATGATTGAAGAGGTAATACCGGGCTTTTCCGGTCTGACTAGAGACCATCCGGGGCGCAACTATGAAACCCTTTGTACCTACTCGTTGAACTTTCTTGATGCTTATCTAAGGAATGACCCAAAAAGCCTCGCCTTTCTACAGGAGGAAATCGCTCCAAAGAACCGCACGGTGAGCGTCGAGATCAGAAGCGGACGTCCCTCTCCGCCAAGCGAGGGTCAGTTTATTCAGACTCTCCTCGAAGATGGTTTTGATCAGGCTGCTCGGATGTATAAGAAGGTAAAAGCGGAGCATCCCGACCTGACGCTCTTTAGGGAGAGTGTAATGAATAGATTGGGATATAGATTTTTGTACCAATTGGGCAACGCGCCCGCGGCGATTCAGATTTTCAAGTTGAATGTCGAGGCTTTTCCAAGATCCCCCAATCTTTATGACAGTCTGGCCGAAGCTTATCTTGTATCAGGAGATAGAGAGGCTGCGATCGCAAACTACATGAAGTCATTGGAACTGAATCCTGCGAACGCTAACGCTGTAGAAAAGCTTAAAGCGCTGAGAGCAAGGTGAGAGAAGTGGAAGGAAAGACTCGGGCGCTAGTCGCTTAAGGCGGCCGTTGGACATATTGTGAAGGCAAGATTTGAATTCTGGACTGTCTGGCGCAGTACCTCACCGTCAAATCATCCGAGGTCGAGTGAGTCGCTGAAAAGCGCGCTGGTTCGTCAAACCAGGATCGAGTAGTTAAAGGGAGGCAAGAACAAATGACTGTCCAAGAGATTTCTCAATATCTCGAGCGGCACTTTGTCACGCTATCACAACTGGCGCAACGATCCGAGACGGCACCAGAAGTGATTCTGATGCTAATCGCTCACGAATGCATTCCTGGTCATTCGTATGAGATTAAAAGCCGGATGACAGTTGGCTCTTTTGTCTTTGGAGACACTGTCATTGAAGAGGACGTGGTCGAACGTTACTACGCACCCACTGTCGCCGTTTGGGTTCGACGCGCCCAGGAATTGGCAGCGAAGATCCCGTTAAGGGAGGTGTCACTGGCAATGAAGGAGACTTTCCGATCAGACTACAGAACAGCGCTTTTCGATCTGGGCGCCCATAAATATGACGAGGGTGGTTGCTTTAGATCAGAAACCGAATTGGACGAAGAAGCCTTTGATAGGCATTTTGAGGACACTTGGAAGCATTGGGTCGAGGGTACATACGGTGTTTGCACTCGGAACGCGGATTCGGCTGCAAATATTGCGCGCAAAAATGTGGCCGTCTCACGTCTGAGCCACCTTACCGCCAATGGTCAGAAGAAAACCTACAGTCAGAAGGAGCGCGATGAAATTCTCAAAGCGATCGTGGAATATGATGAAGTGGCGCTGCCCTTCGCTCCTCATGATTACCCATCAAGCAGTCGCAAACGACTAGTAGACAACGTTATTCCCTATTTGGAGGCAGTCAATGAAGTGGGATCACCAACGTTAACGAAGCAGACTGTTTGTTAATTCGATGCTGTATTTTTTTTTGAATTGAAGACACCACTTGGCAACACGTAGCGCTAGCGTTCCATGGCGCTCGGGTTTACCGGGCAAAGAAAAACCATGTGTTCGCCTCGGCTAAAGCCACATTGAAAGCAATGATACCAAGAATGTTCGCTTTTGCTTCTCACTCTATGGTTGGCAACGTTTGTTTTTGCGCAAGCCCGTTTCTCAATTCGGATCTTTGGTTTTCCCGCACACTACGGTGATTGACATGACCGGCGCGCCGCCCCGGTGTGATATGACGGTGATCACTGTAGGTAGTCATATCAAGGCGATCGGTAAATCAGCGAGTTGGTTCAAGCAAACAAATTCAGAGAGGTTGATGATGCAAAAGCGCCAATTAGGTCAACAGGGCTTGCGGGTTTCAGCGCTTGGACTCGGCTGCATGGGTATGTCGGAGTTTTATGGCGCTTCGAACGAGAGTGAATCGATCTCCACTCTCGCCCGCGCCGTTGAGCGTGGAATCAACTTTTTTGATACGGCTGACATGTATGGCCCATTCTTGAATGAGCGATTAGTTGGCAAAGCCCTACGAAATTGGCGTCACAAAATCATCATCGCTACCAAGTTCGGCTTCCAGCGGACTGAAAAAGGAGAATATTTAGGGATCAATGGACGGCCCGATTATGTACACGCTGCGTGCGAAGCTTCGTTGCAACGTCTAGGCGTAGAGTACATCGATCTCTACTATCAGCATCGAGTAGATCCAAATGTGCCGATTGAAGATACGGTCGGGTCGATGTCGGATTTGGTAAGAGAGGGAAAGGTACGATATCTCGGCTTATCAGAAGCTGGACTTCAAACCATCCGGCGCGCTAATCAGGTCCACCCGATCAGCGTGCTTCAAACTGAATATTCGTTATGGAGCCGTGACATCGAAACTGACATCCTTCCCACTCTAAGGGAATTGGGCATCGGGTTTGTAGCTTACAGTCCACTAGGTCGGGGCTTTTTGACTGGGAAAGTCAAGGGTCTTGACCACATGGCTCCCGATGATTTTCGGCGTCAGCTGCCGCGCTTTCAGGGCGAGAACTTTCAGAAAAACCTGGAGTTAATGGAGCAAGTAACTGCTATCGCCGAGCGCAGCGAAATTACTCCAAGCCAGATTGCGCTTGCCTGGGTCTTAGCTAAAGGAGACGACATTGTTCCTATTCCCGGAACGACCCGACGTAAGCATTTGGAAGAGAATGTTGCCGCCCTAAAGGTGGAACTCTCGGAAGAGGAGGTTGCGTCTCTCGAAGAGGTGATGTCTCCCGGCATTGCCGCTGGCATGCGCTACTCGGAGGCTGCTATGCAGCGACTCGACTTGTAGGGGTATCAAGTTTGCGGTGCGCGCCGACCAATTGATCCAGCCTGCGAGGTCACCGCCAAATGGCACCAGCGCCGCGCCATGGAATGGCTCTTGTATTCAACTCACTTGGGCCTTAAATACCAGCATCGGCTTACCGAACGGTCCCCCGCCATCATAATAACCGAATCCGGGAGGTATCCGGGTCATGACCTTCACGCGCGATCTTTGCTGTCTGTTTGTTTTTGTTATCTTGGTCTTAGAGACGGTCGGCCCTTCGCCGACTGTGGCGCAGATTAATTCCGCCTTCAGATTTGACGCCTCGACTTACGCTGCGCAGGAAAGCGCGGGCGGCGTGCAGGTCACCGTGACACGCTCTGGCGACACGGCCGGCGCGGTCACCGTTGATTACGCGACCAGCAGTGGCACGGCCTCCGAGCGCACGGATTTCACTCCGGCACTAGGTACGCTGCGCTTTGCCGCCGGCGAGACGACGAAGACTTTCACCATCCTCATCACTGACAACTTCACGCCAGAGAGCAGCGAAACGATTGACCTCATGCTGTTCAAACCGACCGGTGGGGTGGCCATGTCCGCGCCCGACGCCGCGGTCGTGACCATCAGCGACGACGACGCCACTCCGTCTTCCGCCAACCCCATCGACGAGACGCGCTTCTTTGTTCGCCAGCACTACAACGACTTCCTTGGGCGCCAGCCGGACCAGGCAGGGCTGGACTTCTGGACGAACCAGATTGAGTCGTGCGGTACGGACGCACAGTGTCGCGAGGTGAAACGCATCAACGTCAGCGCCGCATTCTTTCTGTCCATCGAGTTCCAGGAGACTGGCTATTTCGTTCGCCGGCTCTATCGATTCTACTCTGCGAACCTTTGGCCGATCTGGCGTGAATTCATGCGCGATGTGCAGGAGGTCGGACGCGGCGTAGTGGTCGGCGCGCCGGGCTGGCAGGAGCGTCTTGAGGCCAACAAGCGCGCGTTCATCGAGGACTGGTACGTCCGCCACCGTGTGGTGCTCGAATCGCAGATCGGCGACCCGAGGTACACGCTCACCGACGAGCGGTACGTTGACGGGCTGTTCCGGAAAATTCAAATCACGCCGGCCGTTGACGAGCGCCGGGTGCTGATCGACGGGCTAAGCGCGGGAACGGAAACGCGTGCCAGTGTCTTACGCAAAGTTGCGGACAACCCGGAGTTTGTGCGGCGGGAGTTCCGCCCTGCTTTCGTGATAATGCAGTACTTCGGCTACCTTCGGCGCGAGCCCGACGGCTTTGGCCTCAGATTCTGGGAAGACAAGCTCAACCAGTTCGACGGCGACTTCGTCCGGGCCGAAATGGTGAAGGCGTTCATCGTATCCGGCGAGTATCGCGAGCGGTTCACGAGAAGCGATGCTTTGCCGGAAGCCTTCTTCGAGTTTGACTACCCACCCCGGCCCGAAGCCGTCGTCTTTAAGCTAAACGATCCGGCGAGAATCGCCGAGGCGAGGGGTCTGATTGGGCACTACAGAATCGTCATTGGCACCATCATCAAGGAACCGATCTACTACAACCGTGCCCGGCGGTTTCACCTCGAGCCAGGCTCCATACGTTTCGCCGAGGGAGCTATCGAAGTGTGCGACACGGCGATAGGAGCAGTGGATGACGGCCTCGAAGGGGTTGGCGGCTCTTTCCTGCCAGGGAACGTCATGTGTCCGTGGGGATCGCGGATTGTGAGGGAAGTGCCGCCGCCACCCAGGTGAGAACGCGCCGCGACGTTTTGTCAGAGGATGCCCGCGATCACTCAGGGATAATTGATCCGTGCTTTTAGCAAGAGGAGGCACTAGGAAGAGTTTTTCGAGGGCGTTTCAGCGGCGGAAGGAGGTCGAATGATGCCCAACTATCGTGATATTGCGTACGCGCTGGTCGATCCTTTATGGCTGATTTAGAAAATTCAGCACAGCACTCTGGAACAAACGATGATTCTTCTCAAGTAAGATGGCATGTCCCCCGTCCGGCAGTGCGACATAGCTTTTGTTATTAGTGCCCAGCTTGCCGAGAAACTCCAAAGCCTCCTCTTCTTTGATCGCCGGATCTTTTTCTGCCCTGATGATAAGCGTTTGGACCGTGATCCGTTCAGGTTGCAACATCGGCAGCTTTGTTCTGACATCGATTCTGACGCCATTTGGTGTTTTAGGATCGGTAGCAAGGACCTCTTTAACATATTTCTCCACCACGTCAGGTTCATATTGGCCCGGCACAAAATCCTCGCGCGCGTCTGCATCGGTATTGACACGATATTGTTCCTTTGGCAGCGGCAAAGTTTTCCACGCCGGATCACCTTTCCAAACCATTGCATAGAGGACCAACTTGTTCACCATTTCAGGATGTCGGATCGTGTATAGTCCCGCTGTTTGAGTTCCCCACGACCAACCAAGAAGCGAGATCTTCTTAATCTTTCGTACTTTGACGATGTAATTAACGGCCGCACCAATATCTTCTGAGGCTGATTCGGTGTCAGAAGAGTCCTTGTCCGTCTTGTCCGAGCGTCCATAGCCGTGAATATCAATCGCCCAAACGTCGTAACCGTTCTTCGCCAGGAAGTCCATAAGCGAATAGTCCCGAATCTGAAGGTCAAAATCGGGCCGGCCTGACCAGGTGGCACCGTGAACCAGTAAAACTACTTTCCCGGTCTGGGAAAAATCTCCAGCCGAATTTTCTGCATACTTCTCCCAAAGATAAATCCTCAAGCCATCACGTAATACGTAATGTTCGCTGGCAACGATCTCACCAGCTCCGGTGGTTCTCACTGAATCCGCTGGACTACGCTCTGTCGTGAAGTCACCACGTTCTCGATGACTTACCAAATTCACAGCAGGGTGCCGAGAATTTAACAATAACGAGTGTTTCGCTTCATTGGCGCAAACACCCCAGGACGTTATTAGTAGAAAGCAGAATAGCCCTTTCATTCTTCGATCTCCGTTTTGAATAGTGGCTGCAGCATTTTAAGGAGTCGTAATCCCACGGAAGCAAGGTTGTTAGCTCATGAAATTTAACACTAACACTCGGGTGCACCAGCGCCATTTGACAGGAAATAGGTGGTGCCAGTTGTTACTGCGCTCCGGTCGAAGGCAAAGGTGCTCAGCATTGCAATGAATCTCTTATCAGCCTCGTGCATCACTCATAGATCGTAGTTCGTCTTCGCTGAGACACATGGGCTAGAGTCAGACGTGATCATGAAAATTTTGTTAACTCACACCTCTTATTGCCGATGTAGATTCGCTATCCGCAGCTTTGCTCGGGGCAGGCGCGTTCGCCGGCTGAGTGAGAAGGCTGTGGCTACCTTATGTGCATAAGAATCTATTCGAGACAAGGTCCTGCCCTGATCCCGCGGCCCAAAACCCAATCTGTGTCTAAGGATCGCTATTTTGAAAGCGAGGAACATCTCGTCATTCCACCCAACAGATTAAGACTGGAAATACTGACGCCGCTATGCGACTGTGCAAGAGAGGTGGCTCCAGGGAATTTCTTGTATTGGAAACTGTGGTGGGCCGGAAACGAGGGAGTTCAACTACCGAAGAGATTGGCACCTGTCAGCGAATAGCGAGTGGTTCTTGCGTCTCATCTAACGAGCACCTAATCTCACTATCCAACGCCGCTCAGGTCTCAAATGCCCAGGCAAGACCTACGGTATAAACTGTAGGCTCCTCAGCAAACGCTAAAATCTTGTTGGCGTTTTCATTGCAGGAGGGATTGGCTATGTTTGGTCGAGCGCTATGCATCTTGCTCCTGGTGTTTTGTGGCTCTGAATCTGTTTACACGGCCTCTAGAGACTGGTCGGAGGGGATTGAAGAGCTGCCCAGAGGCACGGTCGTAGACAAGGTTGCCTGTCAGGCAAATCCAGGAGAGAGCTATGCGCTTTTTCTTCCGTCTAACTACAGTGCGGATAAGAAATGGCCAATACTCTATGCGTTTGACCCTGGGGCGCGGGGGAAAATACCCGTGACTCTATTCAAAGACGCAGCCGAGCAATACGGGTACATCGTTGTCGGGTCCAACAACTCAAGAAACAGCCAGCCGGCAGGAGCAATTATCAACAATCTGTTGTTGGACACGCACGCACGCTTCTCGATTGACGAGCGCCGGGTTTATGCGACCGGTTTCTCCGGAGGAGCACGCCTTGCCTGCCTGCTTGGATCTAAAAGTGGCGGATCAATCGCCGGCGTTATCGCTTCCAGCGGTGGGTTTCCTTCCGGAATCAGTCCTACGCAGTCCACTCCTTTTGTCTTATTCGGAACCGCGGGTACCGAAGATTTCAATTTCCAGGAAATGAAGCAACTTAATAGAACACTAGACTCCATGGGTGTTCCAAACACGTTGTCGATCTTCGAGGGAGGCCACGAATGGCTTCCGCACGGGCTCGCCAGAGAGGCTCTTGAGTGGATGGAAATTCAGGCGATGAAAGCGGGAAGGCGCGAGAAGGATGATTTTCTGATTGATGGACTTCTTAAGAGCGGGGTTGAAAGAGCACGCGCCTCGCAGGCGGCTGGGAAGATTTATGACGCCTACCTGACTTATCAAAGTTTGGTCGTTGAGTTCAAAGGCTTGAGAGATGTTAGGGAGTATGAACAAACGGCGACGGGGTTAAGGAATCATAAGGCAGTTAAGGAAGCCATCAAGGACGAGGGGGAGCAGAAGAACAAAGAACGCCAATTGACAGAACAGTTGGTCGACCTTGTAGGAAAACTGAATGATCCTAACGATCCATTTTCCGCCACTGCCAACTTCAAGTCTTTGATCGCTAATCTAAGGAAGGAAACCGAAGCGAAGACAGACACCGGCGAACGAAGAGTCGCGCGTCGCATGCTTCAGCGGCTTCTAATAGGGTTCTCTGAGGAAGCAACTCTCCTTTACAAGCAAAAGAACTATTCGGCGATGTCGGGACGGCTTGAACTGGCCCTTGAGATCAATCCAAACGCTCCCAGAATCCTATACAACCTTGCCGTTGCCTATGCGCTCAATGGCAGAAAAAGAAAGGCTTTGGACACACTAAAGACGGCCGTCAATAGTGGATTTTCAGATTTGGCAAAGATGAAGGAGGATGACGATCTGATTACGCTTCGAGACGAACCGGATTTTAAAAAGATTGTTCAAAGTCTGGATAGGAACTGATGCCAGCCATTAATTCAATTCTTAAATGGCGTGTGCATTCAGACGGAGCTCAGCCAAGCGGTCGGCAGCCTTGTATGGCGGAATCCCTTCTACTTTCGCCAAGTTGAAAACGCGAAGCAGCGTTCCGTAGATTTCATCCACCTTAGTCGCAGAATATGAAGAGGACCATCCGAGCAGCTCCCTACAACCGTTGATTACCCCGCCGGCATTGATCACATAATCGGGCGCGTAAAGGATGCCGCGCTCAGACAGCCCATCACCATGACGGGACTCCAGGAGCTGATTATTAGCGGCTCCTGCAATCATTGCCACCTTCAGTTGCGGTATTGTCCGGTCGTTGATAATCCCTCCCAGGGCGCAGGGGGCAAAGATATCAGCACGCACGCCGTAGATCTCTTCCGGGCCGACCCTAAGAGCCCCAAGCTCAGTAACAAGACGATGGGCCCTGGCCGCATCTATGTCAGTCACGATTAGCTTGGCTCCGACACGGTGTAAATAGTCAGCGAGGTAATAGCCAACACTGCCACACCCCTGAATTGCAACTGAACGTCCCAGCAGACTATCGGAGTCCCAAAGATACTTCGCCGCAGCCTGAATAGCTCGAAAGACGCCTCGCGCCGTTACCGGTGACGGATCGCCGGATTGACCTGCCAGCCCTGCCACATAGCAAGTCTCCTTGCGTACATATTCCATGTCGGCGGTGGTCGTTCCGACATCTTCTGCTGTGATGTAGCATCCGCCGAAAGTTTCAACGAAGCGTCCATGAGCGCGAAAGATTGGTCCACGATCAATCACTTTATTATCGCCAATGATGATTGACTTGCCGCCGCCAAAGGGAACTTCGGCCAAAGCACACTTATAGGTCATCCCTCGTGACAAACGGAGCGCATCTCGTAACGCCGCTTCTTCATCTTCATAGTGCCAAAAGCGGGTACCGCCAACGGCCGGCCCCAAAACCGTGCTGTGGATAGCTATAATGCCGTGATAACCGCTGTCTTCATCAAGACACAAGACCACTCGCTCGTATTCGCCATTCTCAACGGTGATTTCAGAGATTCTCGGACTCACGTCTGTCTCCTTTCCATGACTTTGTAATGATGGTGTCGGCATTCAGCGCGTGAAAGGGGGAAGCGTTTGCTCGAGTTTACTGGAACCTTTGGCGTGAAAGATAAGAAGCCTAGTGCACAAATGTGCGAGCCTCGCGCGCAAGACGTCGCTCGAGACTGGCAATACTCGAGAGGGAATAATGGACTGATAGAGAACCGAATGTCCTTAACAAAGAGTGAATTCTTGTGAAACCTTCTGTTATCGCAACCTTCCAGGAATCGTAAGCTTCTAGAAATTACTTCAATTTTGCTTATCACACGATTACGCGAAGTATTGGAGTTCCGGATTTTTACCTTCCTAACAAATACTTTACATCAGCTTAACCACTGCTTTGGCTGCCTTAGGTTACTTTCGAACCAGCGAAGCGAGTGACTCGAAAAAGCTTTGTCCTTTTCCGTCGTGTTGAGACGGCGGCGCAATGCGGCGCCGTTTGCGATCTCGCGACTCTTTGTAACACGCAACTTTAAGGTCCAGTTAAAGGAGATAGTATGCGCTTGAGAAAGAAACTAACTGTTATATCGCTGATTGCAACCTGCATAATCGGCGCGGTGATGCAAGCCGAGGTATTTGGCAGGACGCGGAACGTGAGTGCTGATTCCATTAGTAACGGTCCGAAGCCCCGCCCGGAGAATGGCGTCACCGCATTGCTGCACGCATTTGGCCGCTTTCGCATTGTTGCTCTGGGCGAGGCACACCCACTGCAAGACGAGCATGAATTTATCCTCGACTTGATTCGAGATCCGGCCTTCCCAGAGATGGCGACAGACATTGTGGTTGAATTCGGTAACGCTCGATATCAGGATCTCGTTGACAAGTACGTTTCAGGAGCGAATGTTTCGCTCGACGAACTAAAAGTTACCTGGCAGAACACCACGCAGCCGATGGCTTGGGACGCAGATTGCTACCCGACGTTTTTCACGGCTGTCCGTGAAGTCAACCAGAGACTGCCCCCAGCCAAGCGCCTGCGCGTGGTCCTGGCAGATCCGCCAATCGACTGGGACGCTGTCCACAGCCTTGACGATTATTTTGGATGGCTCCTGCAACGCGAAACAAGTATCGGTCAGGTAACAATCAGGGAAGTGCTCGAGAAACCGAATCGGAGGGCCCTTATGATCTTTGGCTCGCTGCATCTGATTCGACAGAGTTCCAGCAATCCGTTTCCGAATGCCACAGGCCAGATAGAGCAGCGTTACCCGGGCTCGGTGTTCGTGGTCGTACCGCACCTGGGCTTCGGCAGGCGCAACGACGAACTAGAACCGCGGCTTGAATCGTGGAATAAGAACTCTCTCGCTCTAGTCAGAAATACATGGCTGGGCAGACTCGATCCCAACCTGGTGATTCCAGTATTCATAATCGGTCCCGATGGTAACCCTGTTAATCCGTTTGAGGGAATGCAACTTGAGGATGTTATCGACGGATACCTTTACGTCGGCCGAAAGTCTGACTTGTCGAAATCAAACGTCTACCCCTATATATATCGCGATGCATATTGGGACGAACTAAACCGCCGCAACACGATTCTCTTCGGAAGTCCACTCGACCCGAAAGGTGAAGACTTCAACCTGAGCGTTCGGTTTTGGAATTTGAATGATCCTCTTCTGCCAGCTCCGTCAGTGAAAAAATGATCAACGTTTGAGCGAAGTCACCTTCAATCAACATGCAGTCACACGATTCTCCCAGCAAGGCAATCGTGTGACTGAAGCCTGTTCGTTGTGGTTCCGGTTCACACGTTGACTATCGGCCTCAAGTCTTAGAAGGGATTAGTGAAGATACTTGTTTAGAAAGTGAGTTGCAGACCGGTCGATAATTTACGCGCCGGGAGAGCGCTTGTAGCCTGGCCAAAGAACGGTGAAGCTTGCACTCCCGAAAAGTTCATTCGATTAACTTGATTGAAGAGATTGTAGGCCTGTAGAAAGACAGTAACGCGAAACCTCTTGTCCGTCTCAGACCCGCCGGGCGCAGGCTCAATTCCTCCGCCTCCGCCATCGGGGCCGCTTACACTGATCTGCCTGGTGATTATTCTACCCGGGTTGGCTGGTGCGGCCTTACCAAAGGCTACGCTCCAACTCAAACGTGTGTTCACGTTTCGCTGCCCGGCTCCACGAGCGCTGTTGCGTCCGAAACCAGCGGGACGATCATTGCTGACGGTATCGCCATTATCGTCAAAGCCGGTAGTGATATTGTAGGTCGCAGCTGAAGCTAAGTTTACAAACGTCCCTAGTCGTAGTCCGCGTGGCAACTTCAGGTCAAGCATGCCGAAGAACCGATGCCGCACATCAGTTGCCGCGGGCCCGCGTTCGGCGCGTAGATTGTAGTTGTCAGCCGGCAGAGCGAAAACATCGTCAGTATCATTGACGGTTTTTGATAGAGTGTAATTGAGCAGCCAGAAAGCCCGTCTCGGATGTTGCGGGTCGAGGCCAAAGAACGATGGACCAAATCCAACATTTAGTTCATGCGAAGTGGAGTTGGCCGTCGATTCAATTTGGATAATATTTCCCACCATAGGCTGAGGACGTCCCAAAACGCCGAATGGAGCATTGAGATCGCGAGTACGTAACAGATGAACGCCGCGCTGAAAGCGATAATCGGCGATTAACTGAAATCTCTTCCTGAGTTGGTGTTCCAGTGCGAAGGAAGCCTGGGCAAAATATGGCATACGGAGTTTCGAGTCTCCTTGCATGCGACTCGGTGGGAGGATAATTGCGGCGCCCCCGGCAAATGGATTTGGATAGCCGGGATTGCTAATTACCATCTCCCTACCAAATTGCCCATCGCCTCGGACTATTTGTTGGCGGACTTCCGCGCCAAACCATTGATAATAGATCCCGCCACCAGCACGCACCGTGGTCTCGCCATTTCCAAAAGGTGACCAGATAAGCCCAACCCGCGGGGCAAAGTTATTGTGGTCCGGAAGGTAGTTTTGCATCTCGTGGCGTACGCCCAAACTCAGCGAGAGATTTTTATGCACGCGCAGATCGTCCTCAACGTACCAACTGAATTGATTCTGTCTGATCGATACAGGTGTATTACCTTCATGCTGCGTGTACGTGGTGGGACGCCCCTGCCTGAACGCATCAAGACTTGAAAAAATAAAGGTGCCGTTTGTGTTCTGCTGATCCCTCGAATTATAACGGCCCGTTTCACATTGCATACCCGTCCGCATTGAGTTTTTGCCAAGTGTAAAATCAAGATTATCGGCGAGTTCAAGAGTCTTTGAGCTCGCTTTATTGTTGACCCCAGCGCCGCCCCGAGTGAATGCATCCAGGACAGTGATGGTTGGAGCACTCGAGGCGGAGTGTGATTGATTTTGCCGCCAGCCGACCTGCCCACGAAACTCATTGAAGAAATATTTGCCGATTACTCCTGAATCGGCAACTCGCAAAATGTGTTCCGTCTCAATTGTCGAATACGCGCGCTCAGGCAAATCAAAACCACCAACGCCAAGATTGTCCTTTTGCTTAAAGCTCCTCTGGTACTCAGCAGAGAGAGTGTGGGTTTTACTCAAAGCATGCTCTGTCCGGGCCGCCATATCAAGAGTTCGCCAGGGAGTCCGGGTGGTCGATGCAAATGGACCTTCCGGCTGAGCTGTGACGATCGCTTTAGAATCGTAGGATGAGTCTCCGTCAAGTGAAAGAGACAACCCCGTATGTTTTGGCCAAAGCGGCCCATCCAAAGTTAGTTGAAAGCGTCGCTGCTGTTCAGCTGCTCGTTTCCGGGCAAAGGGGTTACGGGCGTTGAGGGATTCGTCGCGAAAGTTGAAAAGCAGTGAGCCGCGCCAAACCCCTTGCGCGCCAGGCTGGGTAGTGATGTCTATCCCGGCGAACTCGAAATCATGATTCTCCGCCGAATAGGGAGTTAGTTGAAAGCGGATTTGGCGGATCTGTGATTTGGGAGGTAGCTTGCCACCGCGAAAACCATTAACGCGAATCACTGCGCCGGGGCCTGCCATCTGCTTCAAAACCGCTTCGAGTTCGTCAGGATCCTCCGGAAGTTGTGCAATCTGGTCTGCCGTGAGGATCCTTGAGAAGGACAACCCTCGCGGATCGGTCCGTTTCTCCTGGGTGCTTTGTTCGACTGCCACCTTTTCCGACACCCGGGCGACCTCCAGACGTATCTCCACTCGATTTGTACCGGCTCGCAAAGCAAAGTCCTCGAGATTTCGGGGAGCGAAACCAGCGGCCCCTGCATATATCTGGCAGGCACCTTCTTGGAGAGGCGAAAAGAGGGCCACACCACTGCTATCCGTCAAACCGATCCGTACTTTGTCGGCGCTGCTGTCTTTTATTGTCACCTGCGCACCGACAATAGCAGCGCTGTTCTGATCAAGCACCAGTACGCGAAGAGAACTGACGTCTGGTACGCGCTTCGTCTGAGCCGGTACCGAATTGCCACAGATTGGCACAATCAAGCAAAGCAGAGTGAGGCAATTAATCGCCGAGATCATTCGTTGCGCCGAGGTTCCTTCAGCCTCTCGCCATCCCCATGATGAGCCTTTTGTTGCGGAGTCTGTACCGCCATGCTTGTTCTGCTTAATGCGACACCGTTTCAATTAGCTCTTCTTTCTATCATCTTTCTTCTGAAATTTTTCGGGCTTCCATAAAGGGTTGAGCTGATACTTCTTCATCTCCCACTCTTCGGTCAGATCCTTACCGGTTGTTTGATGAATGCGGTGTGGTAAAAGCAGACCATCCACCGCACGGTAGTCTGAGAACCGCAGCTCTACCTGAACTTCTCGCAACTCCGGTTGTGCGAGTCTGACACCGGGAGGCGGGTTCCCCTTGAGTTGATCGTTTGAGGTGGGCACTTGTGCGCCTGAGACCAAGCCTCCCTTTGGCTCTGGTGCAGGTACCTGAAATTGCCGAAATGCCATTACAGGGATCTTTGTGCTGAAGCTAATCATTAACGGCAAATGGGTCGGCTTATCCAGGAACAGACGCGCCGCGAAACCTTCGGCGCTCTTTATGTCGAGCACGTCAGCACGTCCGTCTTCAGCTTCCGCTTCACCGGCGTAGATGAACTCGAGCGGCTGCGACGACGAAGGGGACCTGAGCAGAAAGACCAGCAGATAGCGTGCGAACTCCTGATGAATGTCCTTCACACGATCGGCCTCCGCATTCTTGTCGGCTTCCGGTCCGTTACCATAGGTCATGAACACTCCTGGGCCGTTCGATCTGACATCGGACCACTCCCGGTGACCGTTTAGCGTCTGAACCATGGTCGGCCCGGTTCCTTCGGGTCCATTTAGAGTTTCAGATTTCATGAACTTGTCGGGGAGAAGAAAGTCTAGCGTGACCTCGCCAGACATAACGAAGTCGTCACCTGTCGTTGCTCGCCGAAAAGTAGCTTTTGCCGAAAGGCTCTGGACTGCTTGCAATTTTTCATCGCCACCGACTGCAGTGCGAGCCTGTTTAAGCAGTTCCATCGCCCGCATCGCTGGAGCGTCATTTTCTTGAGTCAATGAACCAGCATCGGCAGAGAGAATGAATGCGAGTACCAACGCTATGGGAATTGTCTTATATGACATGACTACAGCTCCTTAATGATGGCGACTCTTGCTTGAAGTGAAAGGACCTCCCGGCTAGGGACCGGGCACGGAACGTCGTCTCGCGACAATGATTAACAGGCGATTGCGGCCAAGAGGTTAGCTTGAGGTAAAAAGTTTGTTAAGGATGTAAAATTGCATGTGTAACTAATCGGCGCGGGTTCGGTGCTCATGCTAGATTAATGTTTGTCATGGCCAACTTCTTCAAACACAGAGCACTGTCCTTGGCGCTGGTCATATTGCTTTCTGTGTTGCTTGCTGTTCTGGCTACATTGCAATATCACTGGCTTGGACAGGTGAGTGACGGTGAGCGCGAACGCATGCGTGCGGCTCTTCATGCAGGAGCGGTTCGCTTTTGTGAAGATTTTGACCGTGAGCTGGCAAGGGTTTATCTCAATTTTCAGATTGATGGTCCGATGCTGCGCTCGGAGAAAGGCAGCCGTTATAGCGAGCGCTATGCACGTTGGAATTCAACCGCGCCCTTTCCAGAACTCGTCAGCAATGTGTTTCTTGTCTCACGCGACGCCCAGAGTCGATTGCAGCTGCAGCAATTCAACAAGGTAAGTCAGCATTTCGAGTACGTTGCCTGGCCCCTTCAACTTGAGCATTTACGTCGCCACTTTGAACAACTCGAAACAAAGTCCGTAGCTGAATCGCTCACCGATGTTTTAGGCATGCCGCCATTTATTGATGGCGATCCACCAACAGTGATTTCTCCGGTTCTTGAGACGCTGGCTGTTGAAGGGAAATCTGACGGAGTTTCAAGTCTTCATGTTCCATTTCAGAGGATGATCAAACCTCCTTCAGAACATATTGTTGTCGCGCTCAACTCCGACAGTATACGAAAGCTGCTAGTTACCCTTGGGAACAGGTACTTTTCAATTGGAAACGACCACGGTCAACCCGAGTACACTATGCGCGTGGTCAGCCGCCTGGTCCCTCAAACAATAATCTACAGCTCAGACGCGCCGACGCAAGTGGCGCTTCCTTCAACGAGCGACGAAGCAATCAATCTATTCAGTCTGCGGCCTGAGCTAATAGGAAACTTTAGTCTTGATGGCGTTTTTCCGGCCAGGATGCCTGTTCACGAAGCTGCAACCGGTGGAGCGAAAGCAGAAATGAATCAAGGTCCGGATGCGCTTATGTACGCGAACGGCGGTGCGCTCTGGCAGCTAACACTTCGGCATCGTGACGGCTCCCTCAATGCGGTGGTGAATAGAACACGCCAACGAAACATGTTGCTCAGCGGAACTATTCTCTTAGTATTGGCCTCCAGCATGATTCTCATACTTGTGTTCACGCAGCGAGCTCGAAAGTTGGCCCAACAGCAAATCGAGTTCGTCGCCGGTGTGTCACATGAACTACGAACGCCAATAACCGTCATCACTTCGGCCGCGGACAATTTGTCAGATGGACTTGTGAGCGAAGATGAACAAGTTAAGCGCTACGGCTCAATTATTAGTGGACATGGTCGGCGCCTGGGGGAAATGGTTGAACAGGTGTTGGAATTCGCTGGGACGATATCAGTTCAAAAGGCATATCAAGCTCGCGAGACCGCCGTATCCAACCTGATTGAGCATGCCCTCGCAGCTTGCCAGACGCAGATCAGCGAGCAAGGCTTTACAGTTGAAAAAGAGATCGACCTCAAACTGCCGGTGGTGGTAATCGATAGTGCTGCAATGAGCCGAGCCATTCAGAACCTACTAAGCAATGCGATGAAATATAGCGGCGAAAAGCGTAGGATCAAGCTCAGCGCGTGTCTGAATGCAAGTAAACGTGGCGCCGAAATTGTGATCATCATAGAAGATCAGGGATTAGGTATTGCAACTAGTCATCTAGCTAATATCTTTGAACCGTTCTATCGCTGTCCGGAAGTGATTGCAGCACAAATTCATGGAAATGGTCTAGGTCTGACGCTGGTTAAACGGATTGTGGAGGCCCATGGCGGGCGCATAAGTATCCTAAGCCGGCCTGGCGAGGGAAGTGCGTTTTCTCTTCATTTGCCTGTCAATGCGGAGGTTGCAAACCACGTAGGTGACGGCAAGACGGAAGGAAATTATGGACAAGCATATACTGCTTGTTGAGGATGAGCCTGATATAGTCGTCACGCTCACCGACCGGCTTGTCAGCGAGGGCTACACCGTGGAGTCTGCGGTTGATGGCGAAGCAGGGTTAACGCTGGCCACTGGCAAGGCGTTTGATCTAATTATTCTCGACGTCATGCTACCCAGGCGAAATGGCCTCGATGTATGTCGTGACTTAAGACAGGCTGGAGTTCAGATTCCTATTCTGATGCTCACCGCTCGAGGCCAGCTTGTCGACAAGGTCGTGGGTTTGCGAATCGGCGCTGATGACTATGTAACTAAGCCCTTTGAGCCCGTTGAACTGGTGGCGCGTATTGAGGCGTTAATGCGGCGCGCTCCTACTGCATCGTTGAGTCCCCAAACGCCTGAAAGTTACCAGTTTGGTTCAGTACGCGTTAACTTCCTTCGGACAGAGGTTCAAAGGGGCGGTAAGGGGGTGGAACTAACGGCACGAGAATTCAAGCTGATTAAGTTCTTCATACAGCATCGCGGCGAGACTCTCTCGCGCGATCAGCTACTCAATGACGTTTGGGGATATGATTCGATGCCCTCGACGCGCACAGTGGATGTGCATGTTGCCGGATTGCGGCAGAAGCTGGAGTCAAATCCACACCATCCGCAGTTCATTCTCACTATGCATGGGCTCGGCTATAAGTTTGTGGGTTAGTCAGAATCCCAATGTTTTGTCGAAATGGCACCGTCTAACTAGACTAATTTGGCTCTTGCAAGTGGTGCGGTTCAGCGCCAACCTTCCAGACTCAGAATACGCGGACAGAAGATCATGAGTGCAGGGCAGCGCGAAATTGCGATTGGCCGGCTCGGCCAAAAGAGTCTCTTCTATGTCATCCTCTTTTTGGCAGCGGGGAGCGCGACTGCGCAATCCGCAGACTGGCCACAGTGGGGCGGACCCAGTCGCAACTTCAAGTCGGAGGCCAAGGGTTTAGCCAGTAACTGGCCCGCAGCAGGACCTCGACAGCTGTGGAGCCGCCCGCTCGGGGAAGGCTACTCGGCAATCGTGGGCGACGGTGACAATTTGTTCACGATGTATCGTGTGGGCTCGAAGGAGATTGTCATCGGCGTAGATTCCAGGACAGGAAGAACAAATTGGGAGTATAGCTACGACGCACCATTCCTCGAAGGAATGGATATGAGCAATGGACCTGGACCGAACGCCACACCTCTCGTCGTGGCCAATTACATCTTTGCGGTAGGAGTGACTGGCAAACTCAATTGCCTCGACAAGCGGACAGGAAAAGTATTGTGGTCGCGAGAGTTGTGGAAAGAACTCAAAGGCACTCTCATTGACACTGGTTACTCTTGTAGTCCGATTGCCTACCAGGACACAATCATTCTCACAGTGGGCGGCGCTGGTCAGGCAGTCGTGGCGTTTAAGCAGAAAGACGGCACGGTCGCGTGGAAGAAGCAGGACTTCGCCAACGCCCCCTCGTCGCCGGTTCTAATCAACGTCAGCGGCCAGGACCAACTCGTCGTCTTCATGGCACCCGGGCCGGCGGGCCTCGACCCTATTACTGGCGATCTCTTATGGAGCCATCCACACACTACCAAGTTTGATCTCAACATCAGCACTCCGCTATGGGGTGAAGACAACCTCCTGTTTGTTTCCTCAGCTTATGGAGTCGGGAGCCGCGTTCTGCAACTTACCAGAGTCGGCAACCAGACCAACGTCAAAGAACTGTGGTTCAACAACCGCATTCGTGTGCACAAAGACAACGCCGTGCGCGTCGGCAACTATATATACGCCTCCAGCGGAGACTTTGGCCCAGCCTTCTTCATGGCAGTCGAGGCCAAGACTGGTAAAGTGGTTTGGCAGGAGCGCGGGTTGCCCAAGGCAAGTTTTCTCTACGCGGATGGCAAATTCATCATCCTCGATGAGGACGGCCATCTTGCGTTGGCGACTCCCTCACTAACAGGGTTGAAAGTGCATGCCAGGGTGGAGCTGCTTAAGAACAATGCCTGGACGGTGCCGACTCTGATTGGCACTAAGCTCTACATTCGTGATCGGAGAATTATGATGGCTCTGGAGCTGGGCGCCGGTAGATGAAAGGAAAATTCCATTGAAGCGATTCAATTCGTCCCACTTAGCCGTTGCTAATCTCACCATCCTGTCATTCATCACAAAGTTGGGGGGCAATGTGCTTGCGAGACTTACATTGAGCGAGTACCAGGTCGAAACTCCGTTCACCGGGAGGATCTGAGTATGTATCGAGGATTTTTCAGTTGTCTTCTTATAGTTGGGACTCTTTTATGCGGAAGAGCCTCCGGCGAGCAATACAGGATCGATTCCGCACACGCATTTGTCACATTTTCAATAGCTCATTTTGCTTCAGGGAAGGCAAGAGGAAGCTTCAAGGATGTATCGGGCAGTATTCTTTACGATGAAAAGGATATTGCTAATTCTTCGGTGGAAATTGTCATCAAGACCGCAAGTATCAACACCAACGTCGAAGCGCGCGATACGCATTTGCGTAGCCCCGACTTCTTCGATGTGGCGAAGTATCCGGAGATGACCTTTCGGAGTAGGCGAATAGAACACAAGGGCGACAACTACCAGGCTATCGGCGATCTCACGATTCACGGCATAACTAGAGAAGTGGCTATGCCCTTCAGGCTCAGTGGCCCATTCAAAGACCCCTTGCCCATTGGCCAGAAGCGCCTGCTGGTCGAAGCGAGTCTCAAGATCGACCGCCGCGATTTTGGCGTAAGCTGGAGCCGGGTTATGGATAGCGGAGGTTTGTTCGTTGGCAACGAAGTGACGATTGACATCAACGTTGAAGCATATATTCCCAAGCCGAGTGCCGGCTAGGCACCGTTCTACGATAGTCAACCTGGATGGAATAAGGGAGATGCACCCCTGGGTTCAAAACGGTGAATACGCCTTGACGATGAAAGATGGGAACAACTCATCATTAGTCGAAGTTATAAAGACCAGTTAATGAAGATTATTTTGGTTGACGCTCGAGCACGTACTAATCAACGCCGTCAAATCTGCACCTTTCCTGGATCCCCAATTCAGTCGGTTGCTGGCATAGAGCGTGCTACCTTTCCAGATGTTCGTCAATTGGGGACGAATTCAGAGTAGCAAGTGTATTTTGAGGGGCATTTTACCCACCTACCGTTCCATTCTGCCTATCTTCTTCCGTTGAAGAATTCCTGTTAGCAAGAAGACCGTTCCAAAGACGAGTGGATCTCGTGTGCATTTCCTGGAATGTCACTCAGTGACGCTCTTGAAGATTGGTTGAACGACGCCGAGTCTCCAACGATCAGGTTTGTCGAAGGTAATTCAGAAATGCGCTGCAACATGCGCCAATGCAAAGTTTCCTTTCGAGAATAACCCTCGTCGACCACTGGAATTTCCGGTCATGTCATGAAGACAGGGTGAACCGGGAATGTTCAGACGCGAGTAGTGAATGCAGGTTTGGGAATAGAGGATATGAGACTCAAGAACAAGGCGAAAGACAACGTTCGGATTCGACCAATAATGTTGACGGTATTGTTAGGGTTGCTGCATGTGTGCGGCGGCACGGCCTTGGCGCTGGATCCTGGCAAGGCCATTACCCAATACACTCAAACAGTCTGGCAATCTGAGCAGGGGCTGCCGACGAACGGCATCACGGTTATTACCCAGACGCGAGACGGATATATGTGGGTCGGCACCGAAGACGGGCTAGCTAGGTTCGACGGCGTCCGCTTTACCGTCTTCAATAAGAGCAACACACCAGGGCTAATGCATAACCGCATCATGGCGCTGGTCGAGTCCGACGATGGTTCCCTCTGGATTGGCACAATGGGTGGCGGGTTGACACGATACAAGGATGGAAGATTCAGAAACTATTCTACTCCGGACGGCTTGTCCCAGGATCTCGTCAGTGCGATCGCCAAGAGCCGCGACGGAAGCCTTTGGATCAGCACGTTCAACGGCGGACTAAATCATTTTAAAGACGAGCAATTCAAGTTATACACAACCAAGGAAGGCTTACCCTCTCAGAATATTGGCCCCGTTTTTGAAGATCAGGAAGGACGGCTCTGGATCGGGAGTGACAAAGGCCTGACTAAACTCGTAAATGAACGGTTTACCACTTATACCGCAAAGGATGGGTTGCCCTCAGATGAAATCAGCTCGATTACACAAGGTGAGAATGGAGCTCTGCTAATCGTCACGGCTGACGGCGGTGTTGCTACCCTGGAGAGCGGAAAGTTTACAATCAACACAACGAAAGACAGCCACCTTTCGAGCATCGTGACGAAGGCATTGACCGACCGCGAGGGCAATCTTTGGGTCACCACTTACGGAAGTGGTATTGCCAGGTTCAACGACGGAAAGTTCACGACGTATGCTGTCAAGAACGGCCTGCCTAACGACCTCGCGACGGCAATCTATGAGGACCGGGAAAGTAATCTCTGGATCGGCACCCAGGGGGGTGGGTTAGTAAGACTCAGAGACGCGACATTTACGACCTTCGGTACATTAGAAGGTTTATCCAATGAAATGGTTTGGTCGGTGTTTGAAGGCCATGATGGCAGCCTCTGGGTCGGCACGAGTGGCGGGCTGAGTAACTTCAAAGACCGGAAGTTCACTACCTACACTACCCGCGACGGCTTGACTGGTAACGTGGTGATTTCACTCGGGGAGGGTCGCGATGGCAGCCTCTGGGTTGGTACTGAGGGTGGGGGTCTAAGCCGGTTCAAAGATGGGAAGTTCACTCGGTTCGCACCAAGTCAGAACGGACCGGGAGCAAAAGTCTCGGTAGCTGCTATTCACGAAGATCAAACAGGAACCGTTTGGATTGCCACGAAGGGCGAAGGGTTGTACAGCTTCAAATATGGAAAATTCAAGGCCTACACTACCAGTGAAGGTTTACCCAGCAACATCGTCAGAGCCATCCATGAGAGTAAAGATGGCAGCTTATGGCTCGGCACAAGCGGCGGAGGCCTGAGCCATTTCAAGGATGGGAAGTTCACCAATTATTCAACCAAAGAAGGACTCTCTCATAACATTGTCTTGATGATCTATGAGGATCAGGATGGCGCTCTGTGGATCGCAACGCTGGGCGGAGGCCTTAGCCGCTTCAAGGACGGACGATTTACCGCCTATATGACGAGCAGCGGCTTCTTCGACGACTATGTGTATCGAATTCTTGAAGATGACGCCCAGAATCTCTGGATGAGCTGTAATAAGGGCGTCTTCCGCGTCAGCAAAAAGGAGCTTAACGACTATGCGGAAGGTAGGATCAATTCCGTCGCTACATTCGCGTATGGCGCCGCCGATGGCATGCGAAGCAGCGAATGCAACGGCGGTAACGAATCAGCCGGGACAAAAACCAGAGATGGGCGGCTATGGTTTCCGACGGTCAAGGGATTGGTAACAGTTGCGCCAAGCAAGCTTTCGTCTAATCAACTCCCTCCACCCATAGTCATCGAGCAAGTCATCTCGAACAAAGAAGCTATTGATCTGCGAGGGGCAGTCTCGTTGCCGCCTGGCGGCGATAAACTTGAGTTTCACTACACGGCCCTAAGCTTTGTGGCCCCGGAAAAGGTTAATTTTAAGTATAAGCTCGAAGGATTTGATCGCGACTGGGTTGATGCGGGCACTAGACGCGAGGCCTTCTACACCAACCTCCCTCCCAGAAGTTACAAATTTCGAGTCATCGCCAGCAATAACGACGGTGTGTGGAACGAGACCGGTGCTTCTGTTGACTTCTACCTGCAGCCCTACTTTTACCAAACTAAGTGGTTTCTTGCTGTCTGTATCCTTGCGGCACTCCTTTCAGGATTCTTTCTCTACAGATATCGGCTCAGACATCTACGAGAGCGCGCCAGAAAGTTAGAGGATTTGGTCGACCATCGGACCCAAGAGTTGAAGCGCTCCCAGGAGCAAGTACTGTTACTGGAGAAGCAAGCCACTGAACAACAGATGGCTGGTGGGTTTGCTCATGAGATGCGAAACGCTCTAGCGGGATCCAAATTGATACTGGATCAAGCGCTCGCGCTCGATGGGGCCGAACCTAACGTAAGCCTCAATTTAGCCAATTGCCGTTCCCTCAAAGAAATTTATCTGGAGTTAGGCGCTACGCTCAACGAAGAGAAACTCAGCGCGGTGCTGGCAAAGATGCAGACAATTTTCGGGAATGAAGAGCGACTGAACGAGGTCTTGCAACTCGTTCGCAAGGCCACCACACGCGGACTCAAGATCACTCAGCAGATTATGGATTACTCGCGACTTGGGCAGCAGCAGGCTGGTCATAAGACCGTCAACTTCGACGAGATTATTCTTGGCATCATCGAGGAATCCAGCGAGGAATTTCTCACTCTTGGAGTAAACCTGAAGTACAAACCAGATGAAAAGCCTGCATACGTCACCGGTGATGAGACACAGTTTTACTGCCTGATGAAAAACCTGATCTTGAATGCCAGAGATGCGCTGGCCGATCCGGCTGTTAGAAAAAATGCAGATCGACGGATCGAGGTTAGCTCGAAGCAGGAGGACGATGATTGGATTTTTGTCGTCGCGGATAACGGGGTCGGGATTCCGAAACAGAACCTTCCCAAAATGTTTGAGCCGTTCTTTTCAACCAAACCTGCGACGGGCACCGGTCTCGGGTTGGGAATGGTCAAGAAGATTGTGGCGCTCTACAGCGGACAGATCAATATCGTGAGTGAGGTAGGTAAGGGAACCAGCTTCGCCATTTCAATTCCACATTCGGCGCCGACCGGTGTTCTGACGCGCTCATCAGGAGATCAATAATGGAGTCATTTGCCGAAATGAGACGAACCATGTTTCCGGCAGGGGCAAACAGGGCAGAGCCTTTACTCGCCAGCAAGCCCGTTATCCTGGTGATTGATGACAATGTCGATATCATGGAGAGCCTCACCAATGTTCTTGAATCTTATTACCAACTCATTACTTGTAGTAACTACGAAGAGGCCAAACGGTTTCTGCGGCCAGAGATTAAAGTAGTCCTGCTGGACATAAAAATGGCGGACAAAGATGGCATTGATGTGTACAAGTTGTTGAAGGCCGACTGCAAGGACTTGCGGATAATATTCCACTCCGCGTATCCGGGTGACAGCGAGAAGGCTTCAGAGATTGAGCACCTGGATCACGACGGTTATCTGATCAAAGGTGAATACCAGAGGCCTGAGTTATTCGCTACCATTGAGAGAGCACTTAACCAGGGAGGCTCGGGAACTACCACCCGGGCGATCTAACCTCAAGAAAAGGAACTCGTAGGCGATTATCATGGCGCTAAGTGATTTTGATGATTTTGAAGTCTTTAAGGCTACCCCGCCGTTACTGTCTTCCCCTTTTGCCTCAGACCTTGCCAAGCCGGTCATTTTAGTAATCGACGACGACGAAAGTATTCTTGAGTCCCTTGCGGTCGCATTGAAGGGGTCCTTCGATATGATTGTTTGCACCAGCGGCGATGAAGGAATAAAGGCAGTAACCGTTGATACGCCTGCTGTCCTGCTCGATATCAAAATGAACGGGAAGGACGGATTTCAAACCTATTCAGAAATCAAGGTAAGGTTTCCAAATCTACCCATAATCTTCCACTCAGCATATCAAGATGTAAGAGATCCGTTCGAGATAATTAATGACTTTCGACCTTTTGGTTATGTGTGCAAGGGCAATGATCTGAAAGAGCTTACCGATACTCTGCATAGCGCCGTCGATTATCACAAGGCTTATAGCCAGAATGAGAGGCTCATCAAAGCATTGCAGTCCCTGAATGGCTCGCTGGAGAAAAAGGTTGCAGACCGGACGACTGAGTTAAGTAACAAGGCCGACGAGCTTGGGCGGACAAATCTTCTCTTGGAGAACGCAAAGCAAGATGCAGAAGCCGCCAATCGCGCCAAGAGCGAGTTCCTCGCCAACATGAGTCACGAGATTCGGACGCCGATGAACGGAATTATCGGTATGACGGAACTGGCTCTTGATACACTTCTTACCATTGAGCAACGACAATATCTGGGAATGGTTCAAACTTCAGCTGACTCCCTTCTGACCATACTTAACGACATTCTTGACTTCTCGAAAATCGAGGCCGGACACCTCGATCTTGACCCCGTGGACTTCGATCTTCGTGAAAGTCTCGGTGATATGGTTAAGACGCTGGCACTGAGAGCACACCAGAAGGGGTTGGAGTTGGCTTTTCACGTCTTACCAGACGTCCCCGACGCGGTGATTGGCGATCCGGGTCGCTTGCGTCAGATAGTAGTTAACCTGATCGGCAACGCGATCAAGTTTACTGAACAAGGTGAGGTGGTCCTGAGTGTCCAAGCCAAGGCTATAAAAGAAAAGTCGGTTCTTCTAGAGTTCACTGTTAAAGATACCGGGATCGGAATCCCTACAGAGAAACAGAGCCTGATTTTCGAAGCTTTCTCTCAGGCTGAGAGTTCAACGACACGGACCTATGGAGGTACAGGTTTAGGGCTAACCATTTGCTCGCGCTTGGTCGAAATGATGGGTGGAACCATCTGGGTTGAGAGTCAAGCCGGAAAAGGTAGTAGCTTCCGATTTACTGCACAGTTTTCGACGCAGGAGAGCTCGGCGATAGCCACCATCCCTCTTCATCCAGTGAATCTTGAAGGACTACCAGTTTTAGTGGTGGATGACAATCGCACGAATCAACTAATCCTTGCGGAGATCCTTGACGGTTGGCAGATGAAGCCAACCATCGCCGACGGCGGAATGGCAGCGCTAACACTAATGGAGAAGGCCTACGGCAACGGAAGTCCATTCGCCTTGGTATTGCTCGACTGCAATATGCCATCGATGGGCGGCTTCGCTGTTGCCGAACGAATCAGGCAGAGTCCCCATCTCAGCCGGGCGACAATAATGATGTTGACTTCCGATGGCCGGCGCGGTGACATCAATCGATGTCGCGATTTAGGTATCGCAGCTTATCTGATAAAGCCTATTAAACAATCAGATCTCATGGATTCAATATTAGGGGCCTTGGATGGTACTGCCCTCGATGATCAAGCTATTGTTCCAGACAAAGGTCCATCCATAATTACTGCTGGCCGAGGTCTCCGCATTCTTTTGGCAGAAGATCATGAGATCAATCAGCGGTTGGCGATGAAGTTTCTTGAGAAACAGGGTCATACCACGATACTAGTCACCAATGGTCTGGAGGTACTCGAAACTCTCGCACACGAGTCTTTTGATTTGATCCTTATGGATCTGCAGATGCCGAGGCTGGACGGCATAGAGACAACTAAGGCAATTAGACTGCAGGAGCAAGAGACCGAGATTCACATTCCAATCATCGCCATGACCGCCCACGCAATGAGCGGCGATCGTGACCGGTGTCTTGAGGCAGGAATGGATGGTTACATTTCAAAGCCAATTCGGGCCGAAAAACTTCGTGAGGAAATCGAGCGGTGCGGCCCAACTCTTGACGCTCCTGAATCCGTTTACTCTAGCATTTCCATAGATCTCAACGGCGTCCCATTAGCTTCGTCCCCGACGCCCATATTCGATTATGCAGCGGCGTTGGCACACGCTGGCTACGACGAAGAGCTACTGAGAGAAATTATCGAAATCTTCCTTGCTGATTATCCGCTGTGGATCTCAAAGATCAAACAGGCGATTGTATCAGCCGATTATGAAGCATTGGGGTTTGCGGCTCACACCTTAAAGGGTGCGATAGGGAATTTTGCAGCACTGGAAGTTTTGAGACCAGCTGAGGAGTTAGAAGTATTGGCCACTGGAAACAACTTTGCCAGGGCATCAGTTACCCTGAGCGAACTGGAAGAGAAGCTTGAGCACTTGGCTTTAGCAATGCGGTCTGATAATCATCAATGCATATCCTGATCGTGTTCCAAGGCGGCGCTTTCCCTCGATCTTGTGATAGGACTCTCCCAGCTACAATTTCTTTGTGTTCCGGGGCGCCGGTGGAATAGCCATTGGGATTACACGCTCGACGCCGTGCACTATTTCGACCATCCTTTCGCGCCTTATTTTGAATTCAGCCAGCGCGGTTCGGTTCTCGTCTTAATCCGTCATCACCTGAATTGGCGCTATTGAGTTGCAACCTAATGGCACTTGCACAATTTCCGTTCAGCTTTAAGCTGAGATGCTCGTAGAGTGTCTTGGCCGTTCTAGAGACACACTATTAGTGGAAATGAATTAGACCTCGAAGCGGGTAAACCTTCACATAGCACCAAAAGAATGGGCTTTCAAGTGGCTTTCTTGAGGAGTAATTTTCAGATCTTCAAAGCGAACATCACTAACTGAGACCATTGAAGCAAGTGTCTTACACTTCGACTGTACTTGACCTATTAGAATATCCGACCGAAATACAGGCGGCTCCATACTCTCTGTCTTACAACCATGACCAACTTGTGAGTTTGTATGAAGCGATGCGACTCGCTAGAACGTTTGAGGAAAGACTGGCTGTTCTCTATAGGCAAGGTAGAACACACGGAGCGGTCTATCTAGGAATTGGGCAAGAGGCGATATCGGTTGGATGTGCGAGTCTGCTCGAAGAGAATGATCTATTCTCCACTGTTTCAAGAAATCTCTCGGCTTGGTTCTATCGAGGTGTAAAGCCTGAGCATGTAATGGCCCGCTGGCTAGGAAAGGATCAGGCGCCATCACATGGACGCGACCTGGGACTGTTCCTAGCGGACCTTGAAACTTATGGTCTTACGCCATTTCACAATGGCTCGATGGCATCGTGGGTACCCAGTGGCGCGGGATACGCCCTCGCAATCAAAATGCGTCGTCAGCCTAACATCTGTATGGCATTCACAGGCGATGGAGCTACTAGTCCAGGAGATTTTTATGAAGGTCTGAATTTTGCTTCAATACACAAATTGCCTCTTGTGATTATCGCCGAGATGAATCAATTTGCCTATTCAACGCCCCCCGAAAAGCAGATGCCTGTCATTAACATCGCCGATCGCGCGCCGGCGTTCAATATTTACTCCGAAACTGCTTATGGAAATGATCTATTTACAGTGATTGATGCGGCCCGCCGCGGCATAGATCACGCGCGCCATGGTGGAGGGCCGGCGCTGATTGAGTTTAGAACCTTTCGCCAACGCGGACACGGAGAGCACGATGACTGTAGCTATGTCCCTCAGCACGTGCGAGAGTTCTGGGAGCAACGGGATCCGCTATTGATGTATCGCAACTGGTTAACTGGTTGCGCAAACATCACTGAGGCCGAACTCAGTTGTCTGGATGACGAAATAGAGAGTCGGATTGAGGCGGCTGTCGAATACGCCGAAGAATTGGGTAATCCGGCACCGGAGACGGTTAAAGATCGACTATTTGCACCTTCGGTGCATGACCCAAATTCTGAGGACTGGCCTCAAGTTTTTGACCCAATTGTGGAACCCGCGATACCAAAATTATTAGCTCAGGATTTTAATCCGTCGCGGGGAAATCATTTCTGATGGCGCGGATCACATACCTCCAAGCCATCCGTGAGGCCTTACTCCTCGAGATGCGTCGTGATCAAAGCGTTTTTTTGATCGGCGAAGACATAGGAGTCTTCGGTGGCGCATTCAAGGTTACTGAGGGGTTCCTCGAGGAGTTTGGCGCCGAGCGCGTTGTTGACACGCCCATCTCTGAGTCAGGATTTGTAGGTGCCGCATGCGCCGCAGCGACGGTTGGCTTTCGTCCTGTTGTCGAGTTCCAGTTCATCGACTTCATTGCCTGCGCCTTCGATCAGATCGTTAACTACGCAGCTAAGTGTTATTACCGTTGGGGTATTTCTATGCCTGTTGTTCTACGCGGGCCGTGCGGCGGCGCTATCCACGCAGGACCGTTTCATTCTCAGAACCCTGAGGCTTGGTTTACTCACACGCCGGGCTTAAAAGTAGTGGTACCTGCTACGGCCAAAGATGCTAAAGGCCTATTGACGGCCGCAATCCGCGATAACAATCCGGTTATCTATCTTGAAAACAAATTTCTTTACCGGAACCATCGGGAAGAAGTGCCTGATGGCGACTATCTGGTGCCTATCGGAGTCGCTGCTTTGCGAACGATGGGGCATGAGCTTTCGATAGTCAGCTACGGAGCATCTGTTCATCTTTGCGTTCAGGTGGCGAGAATCCTCGAACGTGAATCCGTCTCAGTCGAGGTCCTGGATTTACGTTCACTCGTGCCACTGGATCACGAAGCAATTCTGAAAAGCGTCAGGAAGACGCACAGGGTATTGATCGTCCACGAGGCGAATCTAACCGGAGGGTTTGGTGGAGAAATCGCCGCGCTGATTTCGCAGGAAGCATTTGAATATCTCGAAGCTCCAGTGACGCGCGTAGCTTCGCTCGACGTACCTGTTCCTTTTAGTCCACCGCTGGAAAGGGCTATGCTGCCGAATCTTGATAGAATCACTTTGGCCGCGAGGGAATTGCTAGTTTATTAGAGGCTGGGTCTAAGAGATTATTTCACCTCAACCGCAATGGGGCGTTCTTGCGTGGATCGGCGTGGCTCTTTACCCAAAAACTTTTCCATGCGAAAAGCTGACAGAGATTTTCCGTCTCGTGTTCGCATCTCAGTTCGATCAGTTTTTGTGTACCCAAGCGCTGAATACAATGGCTCTCCGGAAAGGGTTGCAACGAGTTCCATTCTCTGGAAGCCAGCGTTCCAACACTCCTCTTCGCACTCCAACATGATTTGCCGACCAATACCTCTTCGTGACCACTTCGGGTGGACGAAGAAGGCTCGAATCCTTGCGGCGTCTCTGGAGGGCTCCAGCAAATCATCAAGTTCGTTTGATTCTGGTTGGTCCCAGCCATAGAGTCTCTTTCGCTTTCCCCACCCACCGCAGCCCACAATCCGTCCGGCCACCTCCGCAACAAAGTAGGTCCGGTCCACTATCAGTTGAACGTCGACGCCAAATATATGAAGTAAACCGCTTTCGACTTGTTGCGGAGTATAGTACGCGAGGCTTAAGGCCCTTACGGATTCGTTGATGAGCTCTCGTAGCGCTGGAATGTCTTCTAAAGAAGCTACCCGGATAAGCGTTGTCATCTTAAACCGTCATGCAGGACAAAACATTCTTGCGGATCAAAAGCGATTTTCTACACTCTATTCAAGCCAGAGTATTTCCTTGTACCGGTCGACGTTCCACAAGGCGACTCTGTCCTTGTCGATAAGGGAGTCGAGATTTTCAGGCGGCGGAAACTCGGTGTCATCTTCCCTGCTTTCGGTAGGCAATCCTTTTCATGAAAGTATCGGAGTGTGAGGCTTCAAGGTGATTACCAGTCAGTCCGTACCTTTTGATAATCGTGTTTAGAGTCTGTGGATTCAACCCTAAGAGCTTTGCCGCTCTGCACTGGTTGCCGCCTCCTTCCTGAAGGGCCCATTGAATAAGGGCTATCTCGAAGTATTTCACTTCTTGATAAAAGTCGATCGGGAGATTTGTTTGATGGGCCATCACGCCATCCATCTCCGCCAACAAAGCCTTTGCTCTCGTTCTCAAGGCATTAAGTTTTGAAGGTGCGATCGTCAATAACATATCTAAGCAGCGGTCAATTCAAGACTACTTTCTGTAGCGCGTAAGGTTGCGTCTGTTCGTCAAAAGTTCTTGATATTCTGCCAATGGTCAAGTTAGCTGAAATCAATGCTCAACCGTTTCAAGCTAATCGGCCATCTTCGATGAAGTGCTCGCGGGGAGAGTCTATGAAGGATTTTATAGTTTAGGGAGGAAGTAGCAAGAGCCATTCAAGTTCGATTTGATGGTGCCACCGCGAAGGCTCTCGGCACCGGACCTTGGTGATGGTTGCACCATCTTCAAAGCAATTTCGTAGCTGTGTTCTGAAGGATCGTATACGTGATTAGCTCGCCTGGGCTTGCAGGTCGTGATTGCGCAATGCTAGCGCCAATTGCCGCACACCTCTTCGGATCTGCCGTTCATCATAGCCTGCATACCCCAACAGAAGTCCGCTCGGCGCTTTTCGCCGTAGACAAAAAGCTGAAAGCGGTTGTGCGTCCACCCCGTAGTTGGCAGCTCGATGCGAGACCGCCTCTGCATTGATACCTTCTGGTAGCCAGCCTACCAAATGAAGTCCAGCCTCATCTGGTTGAACTTCGACGAGGCCGCCCAAATCTCGATGTAGAGCCTTGATCAAGATCTCCTGTCGCGACCTATAGAGCGCCCGCATTCGCCTAATATGGCGTGCAAAATGGCCTTCTCGAATGAAGTCTGATAATGCTGCTTGATCAATAACCGGTGAGAATCGACTCAGCAAAGCCCGCGCGGTCACGTAACAGTTAACTTTGTCAGGTGGTACAACAAGGTAACCCAAGCGCAAAGCGGGAAACATTACCTTACTAAAAGTGCCTATATATACTACACGACCGTCTTGATCGAGACCTTGGAGCGCCGATAATGGTCTTCCGGTGTATCGGTACTCACTGTCATAGTCGTCTTCTAATATCCATGCACCCGCAGTCCTTGCCCATTCGAGCAGAGCCAACCTCCTAGCCAAACTCATCGTTACGCCCAACGGACATTGGTGAGATGGTGAGACACACGCCAGTCGCGCATCGGGACACTCACGCTCTCCCGCGGCGACATCTATTCCTTCGTTATCCACTGGGACCGGAATTAGTCTCGCCCCAGCGCCGATCAAGGCGGCCCTTGCTCCAATGTATCCGGGGTCTTCAATCCAAGCTGCGTCACCTGGATCGAGTAATACTCTCATCGCAAGATCAAATGCCTGCTGCCTCCCTGAGGTGATAATGATCTGCTCCGGTGAGCATTGCACTGCCCGCGCAGTTTCCAAATAGGTGGCAATCGCTTCACGCAACGGCCAATAACCGGCCGGGTCACCGTATCCAAGCAAGGCCCGAGAAGATTGATTCCAATGACGTGCGATGAGTCGCGACCACAGTTGAACAGGGAAGGCATCGACTGCAGGTATGCCGGCCCAAAAGGGACGAGCTTTGCTTGGAGAGGGAGAGGCGTTTACAGGCGTTGTGGTAATTACAGTACCGCGCCGCGAGAAGCTTCGCCCTTGCTCCGATAGCCTCAGCGACCTTTGAGGGTTGGCCCGCGCATATAATAGATCATCGGGTAGGGAGCGAGTAACGTAGGTGCCGGATCCTACGAGCCCTTCCAAGTAACCTTCGGCGAGGAGTTGGTCATACGCGTTCATGATCGTATTGCGCGATATCATGAGCCCCTGGGCCATTTCCCGGGTGGAAGGTAAGCGCGTGCCAGGCGCCCATTTTCGGGTCAGAATTGTGGTGCGCAAGGCTTCATAAACTTGCCGATACAGCGGAATCGAAGAGGAGGGATCCAGAGGGATTACCGGCAGCGGTGCTGAAGACGAGCTCTTAACCATTGGCCCCTCGTTGTCGCAATAGAATGGCAAGTATATTTTCCATTAGCGCTTATTCGTCGCGATCAACTTCTCTGAAGACTGCCTCATGCTTTAGTTTTGGAACTTGATCCAAGATGGAAGGGAAGCAGATTACGAGAGACTCATCCGGTGCTTTCATCAAATGCAGTTTTCCCTCGTTTGTTAACCGCCCAACCGTTTCCGCATCTCCGGAAATCAGAGCACGTGCATCCTCAAACGAAGCAAACTCGCTAAGACCGAAGCATTTTTCACACCACCCTTGCACCACATTTCTACGTCGACGCACCAACAGCACGCTATCAGTTTCAACCGTGATCCTGAGCCTCTTGTTTACCAAGCCCGCCTTCTAATCCAAGTCACGCCGTGAGCTCATTCTATTGACGCCCACCTGCTGTCTCTTCCGGCAGATCAAACTGTTCATTTTCTTGTGTCAACTGCATTCCTGTGTCGTACGCAATAATGCGGTGAAACGCCCCGCCAGTCTTTAGGAGAGTGGTAAAAGCTTCTGAAAGTTTATGAAATCAGGTTTTTGCGTAAGTGAGCCAGGACGGCCTTGCATCTAACCGTCTCGCGTTTTGAGTTCGGAACTCATAACCAGAGTTGTAGGGGTCGACCTATGGAAGTCTCAACAACGAATTGAGACGTAGTACCTGGACCGGTCTTGAGCCTGGCGCCACTTAAGGATTCGGCGCTTTCGTACTATCATGATTGGCAAGTGGATTTCCCCAATGTTTAACTCGCCGCAAAACCCTGAAGAGGACGCGGGCATTTCTACAAATCGAGGCGGTTTTTATGAGCCAGCAACTGGAAAGCGTGTATGAGTTTGGCCCTTTTCGTGTTGACGGGGTGAAACGTGTGCTTTCGCGTGAAGGAGAAATAATCCCCCTCACATCGAAGAGCCTGGATACCCTGTTAGTGTTAGTCGAGCACCGAGGCCAAGTTGTTACCAAGGACACCTTGATGAAGACTCTGTGGCCTGACACAGTGGTTGAGGAAAACAACCTCACACAACAAGTCTCGATGTTGCGAAAGGCTCTGGGCGAGAAAGTCAGCGAACATCGCTACCTAGTAACGGTGCCTGGGCGTGGCTATAGCTTCGTTGCCGAAGTGAGCGAGCCACGTAACGGAGACATTGATCTGATCGTCGAGCAGCACATCAGATCTCGAATTACCGTCGATGTTGAAGATGAACATGAAAAGGAATTCTTGACACTTAACGAGGATGTCAAGTACCTGCCTCCCAGTCGCGGGATTTCCGACCGCAGATGGGGATCGAGGGCGACCATAATTTCACTTGCCGCGGTATTGGTAGGCTCAGGTTTGCTCGTCCTCTGGTTTTTATCCGATCGGTCGCGTCCACTTAAAAACGGTGAGCCCAGGAGATCGATTGCCGTACTCCCATTCAAGCCTCTCAATAGCGATCCGAGCAATGACTATCTCACTACAGGGATGGCTGAC
>Ga0070698_100000390_pt1 | contig 46125 bp, 42 predicted proteins | sample KBSK1502metaG_FD_65477 | JGI IMG/M metagenome (GOLD analysis project Ga0070698, IMG submission 65477) | Corn, switchgrass and miscanthus rhizosphere microbial communities from Kellogg Biological Station, Michigan, USA - KBS K1-50-2 metaG | ecosystem: Host-associated > Plants > Roots >...
TGGAGCGCGCCGAGATTAGACGTAAGTTTGAAGAGATCGTGGCGTTTGCCGAGGTTGAACGATTCTTGGACACTCCCGTAAAACGCTATTCTTCCGGCATGCATGTGCGACTGGCATTCTCGGTGGCCGCACACATGGAACCGGAGATCTTGATCGTGGACGAAGTACTGGCCGTAGGAGACGCAGAGTTTCAAAAGAAGTGTATGGGGAAAATGAGAGGAGTCGCCAAAACAGAGGGCCGCTCAATTCTCTTTGTTAGCCACAATATGATGGCAATCAAACAGCTCTGTCGCCGTGGAGTTTGGCTTCAAAACGGCAGAATTCGGAATACCGGCCCAATTGATGAAGTCGTCGAAGCCTATACCGCCAGTGTTCACGATAAGCTCCAATCAGGCGACGCATTTTCGCGCAATGCCGTCACAGGTGATGGGCGAGTGGAATTGGTTTCATATTCTGTCTCGAACCCAAAAAGTGATTTGCCCCTCGCCACTAAAGACGACATGTTATTTCGAATAAACTTGCGTGTTAAAGAGGAGATCAGACAATCGGCTCTTGGCATAAGCATATTCAACGAGTTCGGGGTCCTTATGACTTCGATCAACACCGTTGAACTAGGAATTCCCTTGCCGCCGCTACCGGCAGGCAACGCTACGGTGTGCGTGCGAATTCGCAAGACGGTCTTCCTTCCTGGGCCCTACACGGCCAGTTTTTGGGTAATGAATCCCCAAGGACACATACACGCCATGGCAGAGAACTCGATTGCGTTCGAGCTTGCACAGACGCCGCTTTACGGGACCAGTCAAGTTGACCGACGATGGGGTTGCGTTTATTCAGACGTGGAGTTCTCGGTCACGCCGCTGGCAACATGAAGTGGACCTTATCGTGAATCATCAGAATGAACTAAAAGAATTCTATGAACAGGCCGATTTCGAAGATGCGTATGAGCGACAATGGGGCTACAGTAATTCGGTCGCCGCGGAATACTGGGGCATGCGCGACCAACTTGTGTTTGATGCTATCAGCGAGAAGTTCGGGGAACAGCTAAACAATATCCGCGCACTGGAAGTTGGCACAGGCTACGGACACGAATTGGCGAAACTTCGGCGCGTCGGAGTTGCTTGGGAAGGTTTGACTGGGATCGACTTCTTGCTTCCTCGTCTTAAGCGGGCTAGGAAATCTTATCCGGCAATAAGCTTTGCTGTTGCTGACGCAGTAACGCTACCATTCCTAGACGCGTCATTTGACATAGTTCTGCAATTTACTTGCGTCATGCACGCATTGACCCAGCACGTACAACGTGCAATGTGTGCTGAAATGATCCGCGTGCTGAGGCCTGGTGGCATCATTGTGTGGTGGGATTTAGCCCCTCTCAGATGGCGCACATTGTGTTTGAGACGGTTTCTGCTCGCAGCAACTGGTTCCGCGACACTGCCGCATAGCGTGCGGAACACTTTGCAGACTTTTCGGGAGCTGCTTTCGTCAACGATTCGCCACGAATCGTTGCAACACTGCTCTTCACTAAAGGCGCTGCTTGTCGATGTAGGTGATCTTGAACCACTATTCGAGACCCTCGAAGTGAAAGCTTTACGTGCAGGTGTAGATTTTGAAGTTTGGCGCTCCATCTGGCACCTCAGTCCAAAGTTAGCACGTCTTTTTTGGCGATCGGGCTATTTTTCAGGGCACTGTTTCGCAACAGCCCGCAAGCTCTGAATTGAGAATTTCAGTTTCATGAACAAGGAACTGACTGGAATCCGCTCCACCGTTAGAAGGGTCGGGGGGCGAACGGTTCGCGCTTTGCTTGACGTTGTGTCCAATATTGGAAGCCGCCGGTTTATAGGGATCACGAAATGGCCGCAGTCGCTGCGCGAGGATAGAGGGGAACTTTTGCCTCTCCGTTATTCCTATCGAGCGAGTCCGGAAGGCCTGATTAATTTCACGGTTCTTATGGCAGGATTAGACCTTTCGTTGAGGCTTCACGCAATGTCCTTTACTGATGACACACGTGGTGCCGGCGACCTTGTGCTCGCCTGCGATCTTCAGGCCGTAGAACGAGGTGACGTTCTTACAGTAAATGTGTTGGAGCCATCCCTCTCTCTCAATGGTTCGAAATTGCAGCCGCATGAAACGCGGCGTGTCACGACGCGAAAATTTGTCTCGGAAATTCAGCAGAACGTTGAAGGGCGGCGATACAGTCGCCTGTGCACGCACTATCTTCCCTACGACGATAAGGAAATTGGCCGAGACTACTATTTCGGTGATGATTATGTCGACTATGGGAGGACGTCTGCGGAGGGCGGTTTAGCACTCCTTAAACGGTATGCGGCTAGGGGGCGGCTCCTAGATATCGGTTGCGCACTAGGGATATTTACAAAAAGATTTCTCGATGCCGGGCTTGATGTATATGGCACCGACATTTCGGAATTCGCCATCGATCAGGCCGGTCTATTGGTGGGGCCTCATCGAGTAAGGCGCGCAGACCTCGACGCCGACGATATACCCTTTGACGGATATTTCGACACAATTTGGATGTCCGACGTAATCGAGCATTTTTCTGTTCCAGAAGCTGTGTTGGCGAGAGTTTCGTCGCGGGTGCGCAAAGGAGCTTTGCTTTTTCTGCACACAAGCAACGGCGATTCGCTAACGCATCGACTCCTTGGAAAAGATTGGGAAGGATACTCGGACTATTCCCATCACGGTGTGGACCAAGTTACGTGCTCGAGCCTTCGCGGCTGGATGGATAAGTTTGGCTGGGATATTATTCATTGGGAATGCGGAACAGTCTGGGCCGAGGGACTTGATCCGGTACTGATGCGCCTAAAAGAGATCTTCGGAGCAATAACGGAATTGCGTGTGTTTCTCGAGGAAATGGAACTCGGTGACTCGATCCAACTGGTGGCGCGTAAACGATAGTAGATTGGACATTGGCCGAAATGGAGCGGGTAAAAGCACTCTCCTGAAGACACTCTCCCGGATCACAGAACCGAGCGAAGGGCGAGTGGAAGTCACCGGTCGAGTGGCAAGCCTACTTGAAGTCGGAACAAGTTTTCATCCAGAACTGACTGGTCGCGAGAACATTTACCTCAATGGTGCCATTCTCGGGTTGGAGCGCGCCGAGATTAGACGTAAGTTTGAAGAGATCGTGGCGTTTGCCGAGGTTAAACGATTCTTGGACACTCGTTGCGGTTGCGACGAGTCGCAGGAAACATTTGCCAGCCGCGCTCCACTGACGTCGTGGATTAGGCTAGAGAAAACAGGATCGGACTGGTTGATTGGACGGACAGGATTACGAGCGGCGAGGCGAGGATAACGAAGCTGGAAGCCGGCGACGATGCCCTGGCAATTCGGCGTTAGCTCGGGCTCATCTATATAGTCCTAGACGCCACAGGCTCGGTTTGCGGGATTATCTCTTCGTCTGTCAGAACCCAGTTCACCCTCATGTCGATCGAATGAAGCAGCCAGGTGTATGAACGTTCTCGTCACGGGCGCAGGCGGTTTTATTGGAAGCCACGTCACCGAGTTGCTGTTGCGCGAAGGCTACCAGGTGCGAGCGCTTGCTCGTTATAACGGCCGAGGCGACGTTGGGCATCTAAGCTCTCTGCCTGCGGAATTGCTCGATCGTCTCGACATTCGACTGGGTGATATTACCGATCCGTTTCTCATGCGTGATCTGGTCGATGATTGCGATACAGTCCTCCACCTCGCAGCCCTGATCGGCATTCCCTATTCCTACGTCGCTCCGGCCTCCTATGTCGCAACCAATGTGAGCGGTACGCTCAACGTTCTCGAGGCTTGCCGGCAGGCTAAGGTCCGGCGTGTCATAGTCACATCTACGAGCGAAGTTTACGGAACGGCCGTGTACTCACCGATCGACGAAAAGCATCCGCTCCAGGGCCAGTCGCCGTATTCGGCGAGCAAAATTGCCGCTGATAAGCTTGCCGAATCCTACTTCCGCAGCTTTGACGTTCCGGTTGTGACTTTACGACCATTCAATACGTTCGGTCCCCGACAGTCGGTGCGCGCAGTCATTCCCACGATCTTGGTACAGGCGTTAGGTGGCACACGCGAAATCGACCTAGGCAATTTGGAAGCAAGGCGCGATCTCACGTTCGTAACAGACACCGCACGCGCATACTTGCTCGCGCTAATCGCTCCCGACATCGAGGGCAAGACTATCCATTTCGGCCAAGGTGAAGCGTTCTCCATTGGCGAAATCGCGGCGCTGTGCCTGAAGGTCGCGGGCAGCCGAGCCACAATCGTTTCGTCGAAGCGGCGGTTGAGACCGGAGAAGAGCGAGGTGGGGCTGCTTCTGTGCGATTCGGCGAGAGCGCAGGCGCTGCTTGGTTGGACGCGGGAAGTTTCCCTGGAAAGCGGTATAACGTTGACGGCAGATTACATACGCCCCCGCCTTTCGCATTATCGGCCGTGCGACTACACAATATGAGTGAAGAATCGGCAGTAACGCCGAGAGGCGCGGCCCAAAGTTTGCGCACCGTCATTTTGGCGGGCGGCAAGGGAGTGCGCCTTCAACCCTTCACCATCAACTTTCCCAAACCTCTGGTTCCGCTGGGTGACATCCCCATCATCGAGGTGTTGATTCGGCGGCTTATCACCTTCGGACTCACCGACATCACTTTGACGCTCGGCCATCTTGCCGGCCTCATTAAAGCCTATTTTCACCATCGCCAAGAATTGTCCCGTCAACTGACGTTGCATTTCGTGGAAGAGGACGAGCCGACCGGGACTGCGGGATCGCTGGCGCTAGTCCCTGGTCTCACAGATACGTTTCTGGTTATGAACGGCGATGTGCTTACAGATTTGAATTTTGACGACCTTGTTTCGTTTCATCGGCGCGAGAAGGCGGCGCTTACTATTGCAACGCATCGGCGAATGGTGAAAATCGACTTTGGCCTGCTTGAGTTCGGAGATGATCATCGCGTGACTGGTTATCGTGAAAAACCGGAATATCGCCACGATGTCAGTATGGGCATTTATGTGTACGAACCGCGAGTGCTGTGCTTCGTCGAGTCAGGTAAGTATCTCGATTTTCCTGATCTTGTGCTGATGCTGGTTCGCGCGGGAGAAAGAGTCTGCGCGTGGCCCTTTGCGGGTCTTTGGCTTGATATCGGGCGTACCCACGATTATGCGGAGGCACAGCAACTGTTCGCGGACCGACCGAAAACGTTCCTCAACGAAGAGCCGGAGGAGATTTGAGTTGCCGAGCTGGAACATTCCGCTAAGCGATCTGGATTACGGCCAGGAAGAAATGGACGCCGTGGCACGCGTACTACGAAGCAAATGGCTTTCGATGGGACCCGAGGTTGAAAGCTTCGAAACAGAATTCGCTGCGTTGCAGGGCGTAAGATACGCCCTGGCGGTTTCCAGTGCCACTGCCGGACTTCATCTTGCTTGCTTAGCAGCCGAGATTGGACCCGGCGACGAAGTCATCCAGCCCGCTCTGAACTTCGTTGCCGCCGCCAATATGACTGCAGCCTGTGGGGCCACTCCCATCTTTGCCGATATTATTAGTCTTGCCGAGCCGACCATCGATCCTGCCAACGTGGCTGATCTGATCACCACGCGGACTAAGGCCGTCGTTGTAATGCATTACGGTGGAAACTTGTGCCGAATGGCTGAATTGCTGAAGTTATGTAAAAAACGAAATATATCTCTCATTGAGGATGCCTGCCATGCCGTCGGCGCTCGCTACCATGATGCGCTTGGGCGTCCGCCCCATGGAACAATGGCAGGGAGCATCGGAGAGCTTGGAACCTTTTCATTCTTTGCGAACAAAAATATCGTTACGGGTGAAGGCGGCATGCTCGTCACGAATCGTGAGGATCTCGCGGCGAAGGCGCGATTGCTTCGGTCGCACGGTATGACTTCTCTTACTTGGGACCGTCATAGAGGCCACGCGAGTACTTATGCGGTCATATCTCACGGCTACAATTACCGTCTTGACGAACTGCACGGCGCACTCGGTCGCGTGCAATTGAAAAAACTCTTGGGGAACAATGAACGTCGTCGAAGATTGCTCCATCACTACAAAAACGCGATCGATTCAATGCCCGGATGGATAATGCCTTTCGGCGAATCGATTGAAGCTTCTGCAGGACATCTCATGGTTGCGGTTGCGCCCACCTCCGAAGTTCGCGATCAAACGGTTAACCGGTTGCGCAGCGAAGCGGTTCAGTTGAGCATGCACTATCCTTGTATTGCGGATTTTCCGGCCTTCGTCCAATGGAGAACTCAACCTCTGCCGATCACTCGCGGATTTGTTAGCAGGGCAATCACGCTGCCGCTATACCCAACTATGGCCGAGGGGGATGTAAACAGAGTGTGTGCTTCGATCGTTGAGAAAGTCACGCTCGGAAAACTCTAGGGAGCTGCTAAGAAGACAACAAGAGTTCCTCCCATTCCCATCCAATTTAGATATTTTGATTTCTTGGCGGTTTTCACCTTACAAAATTGACTGCTAGTCGCGATCGTCCGAGATTGTTGCTCCTGGCACCAGGTTCTTGGATTCACGGTAGAACGGCCTTGCATGCAGCTCTGAGGACCGGGTTCGATACCGTGTTCGTTGATGTGAATGACCCCAAACTTGATGAGGCCCTACCTTACACCTTCATCCCGTTCCCTCGATCCGGTTACAACTCGTACCGCAGAGTTTTGCCCGATCAAACTGCAAGGCGGCTCAGGGATCAAATTCTTGTCCGGCGGTTGAGAAACCTTTGCAAGCGAGTGGCGCCTGACGTTGTCCATGTGTGCTGGATTGACTTTCGCGCGGCATTGTGCACCAGGGCTGGAATGACCCCGCTAATCCTTTCGGCTTGGGGCAGCGACATTAACGAGCATCTCGAGGCAGGATCCGATCCCGTGTTGCGGGATTTTGCGACAGAAGCTCTATCCGGTGCTTCCCTCACTATCGTGGACTCCCCAGCTATGACCGCCCGCTGCGAGAGGCTCGCCGGTCGACATATACCTTCGGAAATGCTTCATCTGGGAGTGGATACCGAACAATTTCGAGGTGGCTTACGCTCAGAGAGGTTGGAGCTACGTGCACAACTTAAGGTTTCCGATGATGACGTCTTGCTTTCTTCGATGCGGCAACTCACCCCCTCGTATAGTCACGACCTGATATTAGATGCCTTCGCCACCTCTATTCCTCAACTCCGGAGGAAAGCATACCTTCTTTTCAAAGGCTTTAACGCTCAATCCGACTACCTCGAAATGCTCCGATCCAAGACACGTGAATACGGAATCTCTGATCGGGTTCGATTTATTGATGAGATGCCACACAACGCGCTTCCATCGTTGTACGCTGCTACGGATGTGGTGATTAACTTTCCGCAGCGCGACAGCTTTCCGGTGACATTGCTCGAAGCGGCGGCCTGTCAACGGGCCGTCATTTGTAACAGACTCGAAACTTACGCTGGCGTGGTCCCAGATGAAAACATTATGTGGGTTCCACCAAACGACTGTGTGGCACTTGCCGCCGCCATCACAGACAAAATTAACAGCTACGAATACCGCGAGGATAACTTCGTGAAAGTTCGCGAAGCGATCATCGCTGGGTTTAGTGACCTGCATTATCAAGAGCGACTAGGAGCTATTTATCGGCGGGTGGCCGATTATGGCAATACGCGGCAGAATTAGGCGCGAAATACGGCGGGTCAATCGCTGGTTGCATCCACTGACCCAGGCGCAGCTGTTGGAGGCGTTGCGGGCGTTCGGGCCGTTTCCTACGGAAAGGCTGATGGTGCACAGCTCGCTGTCCGCTTGCGGCGATATTCGCGGTGGCCCGGCGACTGTGATCGAGGTATTGCGGACGTGGATCGGCGAGCGCGATCTGGTGATGCCCACGCACACCTATTGTTATCCCGGCAAGGATGGCCGGGTGCCGCAGTTCAATCCAGCGGTCACACCGAGTCTAATCGGAGCGATCACGAATGCTTTCTGGCGGCAGCCAAATGTGTTGCGCAGCCTGCATCCAACGCACTCGCTGGCGTGTTTGGGTGCGGGAGCCACGGGATTGTGTGCTGGACACGAAATATGCGACACGCCTTGTGGCGCGGGCACACCTTATGAAAAGCTGGTCGCGCAAGATGCCAGCGTTTTGATGTTCGGGGTAACGCTGAACACGTACACACTGTTTCACACCGCGGCAGATGCCGCCCGAGTGCCCTACCTCTATGAGCGAGCCCCGTGCCATCTGGAGGCGGTCGATCGCGCCGGCCAGATCAGACCGATTACTATGCGCCGGCACGACATGAGCATTGCCCGTCGCTACGCCCAGATGGACCACTGGCTGGAAGAACGCGGCCTGTTGCTGCGCCGTTCGTTGGGCTTGGGGGAGTTGCTGTTTATCCCGCATGCCGGCGTGGCGCACCGCCAGTTGGTGGAAGCGCTTCACATCAATCCACTGCTACTTGTCGCCCCTGAGGCGCGCGCGGCGGTGGCGGCGCGTTTCGGGTTGTAATTCCTTCACGGCCAGCGCGTTTGTATCGGTGACCGAAAAACTCAAACTGTCGTCGAGCGATCCGCAACCGCAGATCCTCGCCCCCGAGCGCCGCGCCTGTCCATCCGTTTCTGTCGTTGTTCCTTGCTACAACGCTGAAAAATGGATCGCACGTAGTATCCAAAGTGTCCTCGACCAGCATAACGTGAATGTGGAGGTCATCGTGATTGATGATGGCTCCACAGACAAGAGCCTCGAAATTATCAAATCATTCGGCGGCCGGGTTAGGTGGAAGACCGGTCCGAACCAAGGGGCCTGCAGGGCGAGGAACTGTGGGATGGAGTTAGCTAGCGCCGAATTCATTATCTTTCTCGATGCGGATGACTATATTGAGCGGGATTCTCTGGCTGAATGGGTGACACACGGCTCTGATGCAGACCTGGTCTTCGGTCCCTCCGCCTACGAAACGGCCGGAGGTCGAAGTTTTGGTAAGGCGCTCAGTCCAGTAGTGAACAGCCAATCCATCGTTCGCCAGTGGCTGCAGGGACAGTTCATACCTTCCTGCTCAGTGCTATGGCGACGATCCTTTTTAAGCGCAATGGGCGGCTGGGACCCGGGAGCGTTGCGGAATCAGGATGGAGAGGTAACGCTAAGAGGCTTGTTGAAGGGCGCTCGCGTCGGGGTTGCTCAGCGTGGCCTCGGCGTCTATGTGGAGCACCAGCGCGCGGGGCGTGTTTCCAAACGCACGGGCCGGGAAATATTGGCGTCTCAATTGTCCGCTTTCGAAAACTTATCGGCGCTGGCACAAGAGCGGGGTCAAATTGGGACGCATAAGGATTTTGCCCGAAGCTTTTACCTCATCGCTTATGAGGCTTTCGCCAGCGGTATCGACGATATAGGCTATGTCGCGCTGTCGCGAGCACGCGAAATGGGACTGAAGGGCCATCTAGGTACGCTGGCGCACCGGATGCTCTCGAGTATTTTGGGGCTAAGGAACAAATTGCGTGTCACGGGGATAATGAAGGGTCGTCGCGTAGTTGGATCGAACAACGAGACCGCGAATCGGCCGCTCAAATAATCAAGTTGTTGGATCTCCCGTCTGTACTTTCTTTCATGCCTATTGAGGGTGTATCAGGTTCATGTCAACGATTCGTTCTGTTGCGAAACGCGCAGTAGATACCTGGATGCCCAGCGTCGGACAGGCGTACAGGTCGTTACGCGATGAGCGTGCCGCTTTGGCGCCAGCTCTGCCAACGCCATTCGGGTTCAAGCTAGCCGGCAACACTTCGATGGCTTCCGGCATTTTTGAAAAGAAAGAGATCGATCTCTTCCTCAAGCACCTCCAGAGGGCGTCAACCTGTGTAGACATTGGAGCGAACATCGGATTGTACACATGCCTGGCCGCTAGTCATGGCAAACATGTTGTAGCTATCGAGCCGATGCCAGGCAACCTGAAGTTTCTTTACAGGAACCTGATTCGCAACGACTTCGGTTATGTGGAAGTCTTTCCGCTTGCCCTATCGAGCAGCGGAGGCATCATACGAATATTTGGAGACGGTACAGCTGCATCGTTGCTGCCGGGGTGGGCTGGGGTATCTGAAAAATCTTACAAGATAATACCTGCTACTACTCTCGACGTTATCGTGAACACACGATTTGATGGGCTGCTGCTTCTGATCAAGCTCGATGTTGAAGGTTCTGAATTCGAAGTTCTAAAAGGTGGGCAGCGTACGCTGAGTTTAGATCCCAAACCTACCTGGTTAGTCGAGATATCTTTGAATGAGCATTTTCCTGGCGGCTTGAACGACCGCTTCTACGAAACTTTTGAAGTGTTCTGGCGGCACGGATATCATGCGACAACAGCGGATGACGACCAACGACTCGTACGGCCGGATGATGTGAGTCGCTGGGTGAAACAAGGTTCCGTCGATTTCGGCTCATATAACTATCTCTTTTCATGAAATCTAACCTATGCACAGAAGTTGAACCCACGACAGTCTGCTGAGCACACTTCTATTTTTGATTTATGTCATTTGCTTCGTTTAGAGATAGATAAGATTGGGATCTCGTGGTGAACGGTTCATCGATTCCTAGACTCCACGTGCTGGGTAGAGGGCTGTGGCGTTTGTCAAGGACGCTGGGGGCATTTGGATTGCCTGTTTGGCCTGAGATTCCAGGCCGATTTCACAGATACTTTTCAGAGTGGCGTCGATTTAGGACACTAGGAGGGACCGCCTCATTCTCCGACATTGCCCCCTGTCTGTTCGATGCGGATCCAAGCACCCAGACGGGGCGTGGGCACTATTTTTATCAGGACGTCTGGGCTTTGCGGCATGTAGCGTCGCATCTGCCGCCAGTGCACCACGACGTTGGTTCCCGTCTCGATGGTTTTGTCGCACAAGCCACGGCCATTTGTCCGGTGGTCTTTTGGGATCTTCGACCTCCATGCTTTCAATTACCTGATTTTGCCTTCAGGAAGGGAAATATTACCGAGCTCCCGTTAGAGGATAAAGCCTTGGTCTCGATCTCCTGCCTGCATGTAGCTGAGCACATAGGGTTGGGGCGTTATGGAGATTCCATTGACCCATTGGGAACGCAAAAAGCCCTGCTCGAACTGCAGCGCGTTCTTGCTCCCGGCGGCGTACTGCTGTTTTCTATGCCGGTTGGACGGGAACGAGTGGAATTCAATGCCCAGCGTATCTGGGACCCGCGGCGGCCTATAGAGGTTCTCCGAGAGCTGCAGTTGGTTGAGTTCAGTGGTGTGGACGACGATGGGAAGTTTCTTCAGAATACGGATCCACAGCAATTGGTCAACGCGAACTACAGTTGCGGTTTTTACCGATTCATTCGCCCGAGTTAGCAGCGGCATTGGGGATTTGCGAAGGAAATCAGATGCGCATCTTCTGCGCCGTTCGACATTCCAATGATCCCAAGCTTTTCTACGGGTCGCTCTGGAGCGGTAACTTCTATCCCGCCTTGCGCCAAATCGGTCACGAAATCGTGGAATCGCGAGTCGATTTAGCTCCCACTAGTGAGTTCATGACGGTCGCGAAGGATTTCACGCCCGAACAGTTGAACATTCGTGCGAACACCAGCCAGCGGATTCTGGACGAAGTAAAGAAAGCTCACTCAGAAAAGCCGATCGATTTGTTCCTCAGCTACTTTTACACCTCGCATTTTGATCCAGCCGCGTTCGCTCAGATACACGCCTGGGGAATCCCCACGGTCAATTATTACTGCAATAGCATCTACCAGTTCGAACTGGTTGCGGACATCGCTGCCAAGGTGAACTACTCCTGGCACGCTGAGAAGCACGCGCGCCCTTTGTATAAGGCAGTGGGCGCAAATCCGGTATGGGTGCAGATGGCGGCTGACCCGCAGGTTTACCGCCCGTTGGAAGGAGCGACTCGGTCGCCCAACGCGGCATTTGTCGGCCTTCGTTATGCCGATCGCGATCGCTGGATGGCTGCCCTGGTTCGCGCCAACATTCCGGTTGAAATCTATGGACCGGGTTGGGGCAACGATCCGTCACCCCAGGTCGCGTCCGACAAAACGCCGGCAAGTCCGTCGATGTCACAGGCGAAGAACTATCTCGCGGAAATTCGCCGCAACTTCTCCCAGCATGGTCTGGTCGGGGGATTTGCGCGAACCAGGAGGCAATATAGTTACCGCCAGCAGACCCGTAGACTTTTTTCGTTGTTCCCTCCGCTGGCCAAAGGTCCCGTCCCGTTCACCCGAATTTGCGAGGTGTTTTCCTCACATGAAGTCATACTGAATTTCAGTAACGTCTGGTCGGATGGACGGGCCGGTTCGAACCTGATTCCCCACGTTAGGCTCCGCGATTTTGAAGCTCCAATGTGTCGAACCTGCTTTCTGACCGGATATACCGACGAAATCACAGAGTTCTATACGATTGGCAAGGAGATCGATACCTACAACAGCACCGAAGAATTCGTAGATAAGGTTCGGTTCTATCTGTCTCATCCGCAGGCTGCCGAGCAGCTGCGCGAATCGGGATATCAGCGGGCTCGACGCGACCACACGTGGGTTTGCCGGTTTGAGCAGCTGTTTCGTGAAACAGGAATGGCTTGATTGAGAAATAATTCGACTATGAAGACACTTTTGGTCACCGGATCATCGGGATTGATCGGGTCCGAGGTTGTGGGGCATTTTGCCAGCCAGGGTTGGGCCGTTCATGGCATCGACAACAATCAACGCGCCGATTTTTTCGGTCCCGCGGGCGATACGCGCTGGAACTGCCGCCGACTCATCTCCACCTACCCGGCGTTCAAACATCATGAGCTGGACATCCGCGATCGTGAGCAGATTCTCAAATACATCGGGGAGTTGCGACCGACGATGGTGGTCCACGCGGCTGCCCAGCCCAGTCACGACTTGGCCGCCTTGCGTCCGTTCGATGATTTTGAGGTCAACGCGGGTGGAACGCTCAATCTGCTCGAAGCCGTTCGCCGCCGCGCGCCGCAAGCCATCTTCGTACACATGAGCACCAACAAGGTGTACGGTGACCGCCCGAACACCATCAAGCTCCGGGAGCTTCCCACCCGTTGGGACTATGATGATCCTGCGTTCGCCAAGGGGATTCGTGAAGATTTTTCGATCGATCAGAGCAAGCACAGTCTTTTTGGCGCTTCAAAAGTCGCCAGCGATGTCATGGTTCAGGAATACGGGCGATATTTCGGTCTGCGCTGCTGCTGTCTCCGCGGCGGGTGCCTCACCGGTCCTAATCACAGCGGTGTCGAGCTGCATGGATTCCTCAGCTACTTGATCAAGTGCAACCTCGACGGTCGGCTCTACAAAATCTACGGCTACAAGGGCAAGCAGGTGCGTGACAACATTCATTCCCTTGACGTCGCCCGGTTTATCCACGCTTTTTATGAGAATCCCCGCTGCGCGGAGGTCTACAACATCGGTGGGGGCCGGACCAACAGTTGCTCGATCCTCGAAGCATTCCAGCGAATTGAAAATCTCAGCGGGAAGAGAATGCTGTACGAACATATGGATCAAAACCGGCAGGGTGATCACATTTGCTATATCAGTGATTTATCCAAAATGAAGGCTCACTACCCGAATTGGGATATCAGCAAATCACTGGATGACATCTTCGTGGAAATTTACCAAAGCTGGGTGAAAGGCCGTCCAGCGTGAATCTCGGATGACCGCTGAACTCTTGCCGGTTGCGGTCGTGATTCCGACGCGAGACCGCCCTACGGCGCTCCGGCGCACCCTTCAAAGCTTGGCAGAACAATCCGCTCAGCCGGCGGAGTTGAGCATCGTGGATGCGTCCACCAACGGAAGCACCCGTTCTCTCTGTGAGGAGGAGTCCATTCCGAAGTTGCGGTCGGCGGTGTCGTGGTGGAGGGCCGACTTGGCCGGAGCTGCAAGCCAGCGCAATCAAGGCGTTCGCAGTTGTTCCCAGCCGGTGATCGGGTTTATGGATGACGATATACTTTTCGAACCGGATTGCTTCGTGCGTTTATGGAGGGCTTTACAGTCCGACGACCGGATCGGCGGCGTCAATGCGATGATAACCAACCAATGCTATCAACCACCGGGCCGGATCAGCCAAATCGTTTTCCGGTTGCTTGACAATCGCCCCCCATCATCGTATCCCGGAGGCGTCCTCGGTCCTGCAGTCAATCTACTCCCACAAGACCGCGAAGATCTTCCAGAAGTAGTGCCAGTAGAATGGCTGAACACAACTTGCACGCTATATCGGCGCGAAGCGCTACCTGATCCACCGTTCCCGGATCACTTCAAGGGATATTCACTGATGGAAGATGTAAGTCTGTCGCTCATAATAGGTCGGTGTTGGAAGTTTGCCAATGCCCGCACTGCGCGGATCTATCATGATTCACAACCCGGGAGTCATAAGGCTAATCCGGAGCTCATCGCCGAGATGCAATTGGTCAACCGCCACTATGTAATGACGCAAGTGCTCGGGCGGAGCCGGATTTCGGACTATCTAAAGCTTTTTTTGTTCGAGTTGTTCTCGCTCATTTCCACACTCCAAGTTCCTTCGGGAAGGATGGTATTTGGCCCTGCCCTGCGCGGCAAAGCTAGGGCGTCCTGGTTTATAGCGAGGAAACGACGATAAGTACTTTAACGGAACGCCGGGACAATCACACCGCTGCCCGCAACTGCGGGAAAGTGCTCGTCGGAATCGTGAGTCGCAATCGTTATCGAATCTTGCCCAAAGCTATCGAATCAGCCTTACGGCAAAAATATTCGCGGCTTCATGTCGTTGTTCTGGACGACGGGTCCGAGGACGAAACACCGCGCCTGCGTTCCAGGTATCCCGCGGTTCGTTGGATTCGTTGGGAAGAGTCCAAAGGCTATTTGGAGGCGCGGAATCATCTCATGCGCGAGGGTGATGCGGATTTCTACCTAAGCTTGGATGACGACGCATGGTTCGTAAACGAAGATGAAATTAGCATCGCTGTGCAACACATGCGAGTGAATCCGAAAGTAGCGGCGGTGGCATTCGACATCCTTAGTCTGGACCGTGAAAAACCGAATCCAAGAGCTGAACCTCGGCCAACTCATATGTTTATTGGTTGCGGGCACATTCTTCGGATCTCCGCTCTTCGCGAATGTGGATTCTATGTGCCTGGCCCAGGCTATTACGGATCAGAGGAGACGGACCTTTGTATTCGATTGCTCGACCGGAACTGGGAGATCCACTTCCTTCCGGGCGTGCACATTTGGCATGACAAAACCACCGTTGCGCGGGACATCCCGGCCCAGCATCGTTCACGTGTGTGCAATGACTTGGCGTTTGCTGTGCGTCGATGCCCCTTTCCGCTGGTATTGGGAATCATGCCTATCAAGCTAATAAACCACATACGCTTCTCGGCAAGGAATCACTTGCTGAAGCCTTGCCTCGCCGGTTTTGGACTTTTCTTAAAGGGCGCGCTCGACATCTTGAACAGTCGCGAGCCCGTGCGCGCATCAACCTTCGTGGGGTTCATACGCCGTTCCCACGAAACTCGATGAGAAGCCATCTCGAATATCTACTGTTGAATGCGAGCCGCGGTGTCGCCAGCCGGTTCCGACTAGCGATGTACTGCCTTCTGGGAATGAAAGCTGGAGTACGTAACCGGATCGAAGGCCAGGGGAGAGTGCGTCGATGTTCACAAATAGAGATAGGATCCTACAACTCTTTCACTCAAGGTTGCTGGCTTTGGCCGAACAATGAGAATTACGAGGGCGTTCGAATCCGGATTGGCAATCAAAATTACTTTAACCGGAACTTAATGATTGACGCCTGTGGGTTAGTAGAGATCGGAGATCACAACATGTTCGGGCCAGACGTATATATCACAGACTCCAATCACACGTTCGGCCCGGGTTTTAGACCAAATGAGCAGCCGATGCATGTCGGCAAGGTAAAGGTTGGTAACTGCTGTTGGATCGGAGCGAAGGTTGTGATCTTAAGGGACGTGGAACTAGGAGATGGCTGCGTAGTAGGCGCCGGTGCCGTTGTGACTAGGAGCGTAGCGCCCGGCAGTGTAGTAGCCGGGGTTCCCGCTCAACCTCTGCCACAGAAAATTTCCCAATCGGTTTCGAAGTGATTGTCTGGGACGCAAACGAGGACCGTTGGATCGACATGCGCGGCGAGGCCGTCGGATGTTAGCAATTCTCACGACTCATCCAATTCAATACCAGGTTCCGCTTTGGCAAGCGCTGGCGCGGGATGGCCGCGTTCCATTTGAGGTTTGGTATTTAACCAACCACGGAACCCGGCGCAGCAGGGATCGCGAATTTGGTCAAACATTCGCCTGGGACATTGACATGTTGTCGGGCTACACGCATCGTTTCTTGGAAGTCGACCAGCGGGCTACTCCCTCCAGTTTCTGGAGGTGCCGGTTGCGCGAGCGACTGCGGGACCGTCTGAGAGCTAACCAGGTGAGTGCACTATGGATTCAGGGATGGCAGGTTGCGGCTTATTGGCAGGCTGTCCGTGAAGCTCGAGCCACGGGTGTTGAGTTGTGGCTACGTGGGGAAAGTAACGATCTTGCTCCCCAGCCGCGGTGGAAGAGCACGATAAAACGAGTGAGAAAGGAATGGCTGTTCCGAAGAGTGGATAGATTCTTCTACATCGGCAAAGCAAACCGGCGTCTATATGAGGAATCCGCAGTTCCAGAGTCGAAACTATATCCGGCACCATACGCCGTGGATAACGACCGCTTTGCTATGCAGGCGGAAGCGTTCCGGCCACGGCGCGCAGCGCTTCGGGAGCGATGGGGGATTCCTGAAGACGCATTCTGCATACTGTTTTGCGGTAAATTCATCTCTAAGAAGCGGCCATTGGATCTAGTTGCTGCAGCGCGGACTTTGATCGAAAGAGGACGATTGTCGAGGCTGCACCTTTTGTTCGTCGGTTCGGGAGTGCTGGGGCGGCAGCTCCGCCGCGTTTGTCGGGTCGTTTCCGATCTGGAAGATCCGCCTACGTATCCGCAAGTTGAAGGTACACACTACGAGTCCGTGCTTCCTCCAGCTTCTTTTACAGGCTTTTTGAACCAGAAGGAAATATCTCAGGCATACGTGGCGGCGGACTGCCTGGTTCTGCCCAGCGATTACGGGGAAACTTGGGGACTTGTAGTGAATGAAGCATTGGCGAGCAATTTGCCATGTCTCATCAGTCAAGCCTGCGGATGCGCGGAAGATCTCTCGAGCTGCGGTACGTTTCCTCTCGGTGACATTGACGTGCTCTCCTCGAGCTTGGTCGCCCTTGCCCAGCGGGGTTGTAAGATTGTCGCACCGCCCACGATATCTGAGGGCGTATCCTCCATTGTGCGAGCTTATTGCGAATCCAAGATTCCAACTCCAGCTGGTCAGATCAATATTTTATTGAACCAGTCTGGGAAGTCAGCCTCATGAACTGAAACTCGCCCACGACCGATGACATGAATGAATAAATTCCTTCGCTGAAGGCAACGATCCCGTATCATTTCCGTGATAGCGGATCGTTTTCACGGACGCCAAGTCGCCCTTGGGGTCTCTTCGAACTCTAATCTTCTCCCGCCGGGGTGAGCTGTCATGCAGGCGGACAGCTCCGCTGGAAGCATGCGAACGAATATCTGCCATCGAGCAACACGCGGATTCCTGCTTGGTGGTCCGGAGAGATGTACGCTTCTCCTTAATCAAAGTGGTCCAATAGCTTGCCGTCTTTCTGAAAGTTAAATGAAAGTTAAGGCGAACTCTCCAATACTGATCGTCTGCGGCGCGGGATACATTTCTGGCAAAGAGGTTATGGCCTTGGAATTGGGCCAGGGACTTGCGGGGAATGGGGAGACCGTTTCTTTCATAACCAGCTTCTGGAACAACTGCGATTTCTTGAATCGGCTGAAGCTGGCTGGTCTGCCCATGCAAGTACTGCACCTTGGATTCCTCTCAGCCACTCTGACCGCAGAATGCCTCCGTATGACGGCCGAACAGATTTGGCATTGGCCAGCGCTTCTGTGGGGATACGCGCGAGTGCTGCGGGTTCTTAAACCAAGGAAGGTGGTTCATACCAATTGGCATCATCTGCTTCTGCTGCTACCTTTTTTACGGCCTGAACGCGATCTTTATTGGTTGCACGAGTTTGTTCCCGATCTCCCTCAGTACCGAAGAGTCTTTGGTTGGTTTGCGCCAAGGCTGAATTGTTTTGTCTGTGTCTCGCAGGCAGTAGCGGGCTCGCTGCGGCAACTGGGAATTGACAAAGCGAAAATCCGGGTGATCCACAACGGGATTACAGATCCTGTTTCGGCGAGCTCGGGTCCGCAATGCGCAAGAGCTTTCCGGATTGGCATCGTTGGTCAGGTTGCCGCTTCAAAAGGGCATGATGACCTTTTCGATGCTTTTGCGTTGGCTCATCAGAAGCACACGAGCTCCGAGTTGCACATTTTCGGAACGGGGAATACCGCCTACCGAAGGAAACTTGAAAATAAATCCATTGACCTCGGCGTGGCCGATTCGGTCAGCTGGCATGAATTCGTATTTGACCGCAGTGATATCTATTCACACCTCGATGTCTGCGTGGTCCCGAGCCGGGTGCAGGAAGCCCTTGGGCTGAGCGCAATTGAGGCCGGTTTCTCAGGTTTACCAGTAATCGCCACTCGAAGGGGCGGCTTGCCCGAAGTCATAGAGCACGAGACAAATGGGCTCTTAGTGGGGGCCCAGCAGCCGGCGGAGCTTGCGGACGCAATGTGTCGGCTCATTAGCGATCCTCAATTGCGGCAACGCCTCGCCAGCAATGCCAGACGGTGTGCGACGGAGCATTTCGGACGTGACCGGTTTGTGGGAGAGTTCCTGGCCATACTCGGGGTATAGGAATGAAGAATCGGTCGGAAATGTTGAGCGCTTTTCGTCGCCGGTCAGCCTATTTAGCGCCATTCTACGGTAGAGTAACGAAATGCATTCCCTAACCCAAGCAAGTCCACTCTCGAGAACGCTTCATTTGCCTATCCGTTCGAGGGGCCACCTTCTTTGGCTTGTGGGTGCAGTTCTTTTGCTGACGCTTCGGACCATAAGCAACCAGAACATTACTGTGTTCGAATTCGTTTACGCTGGTGTGCTCTTAGCTATATCAATTCAAGCCTATCTTTCCTGGAGCCGGGCACGCAACACGAGAATTCCCGTCTGGCCGTTGGTGTGCGCTGCTTATTTTGTTTTCTACGGCGTTGCTATCTTCGGGGCGCTACGACAATCGCCTAGCGGATTCGACCGCGGCAGGGATCTCCCGGATACGGTGCTCGCCACCGCGATGCTCGTTGGAATAGTTGGGCTTTTGTCCATGGGGGCTGGAAGGATGGCTGCCATGCACTTGGTTGGACACAAGTTATTTAGGCTTCCTTTTCTTGAAACGAGCACTCACACGCCGGCTCGAATTAAGACGCTGCTATTGCTCGGGACGGTCGCAAATCTCTTCGGGGTGCCTTTTTTCGGCACCGTGATCTGGAATATCAGCGTCATCGCCTTTAGGGCTCTTCCTCTCGCAGCTTTTCTTTGGCTCGTCCTAGTGAGGCACTTTCGTAGACTCTCTCAACTGGATTTGTTGCTCGCCGTCGCTTTTCTTGCAACGCGTGTGCTCTCGGGTGCAAGATTCAACGCATCTCTTGGTACGATCGTTGTTCCGCTACTTCTTATCGGTGTGGCTGAAGTGTCCCTGAAGCGGAAGCTTCCCTGGCCGATGATTACTGTCGTCGCATGCCTCATCCTTTTCCTACAGCCTGGCAAAGGGAGGTTCCGCAACGAAATGAGTCGGGGAGAGGTGGGAGCGGGTATGACCGACGCGGTCGTGAGATGGATCGATGTTTCAATTGCCGGTTGGACTGATGTTTTCGCTGGTCGCACTCCTTTGGATGAGCAACTCAGCGCGACTAGCTCGCGCTCTTCGCTGTTAACGATGACCGGTGTCATTCTTGAGAAGACACCTGAAACGGTGCCCTACCAACTCGGGTCCTACTATCCGCTTCTGATAAAAAACCTGATTCCGCGAGTGTTTTGGCCTGAGAAGCCATCCGTAAACCTCGCCAACCAATTTTTCCAAGTTGAATATGGTTTAACAGAAATTCAAAATCTCAAATCAGTTTCAATTGCGTGCGGTTTTGAAGCAGAAGGTTACATGAATTTTGGCTGGATGGGAGTCTTGGCTGTTGGATTACTAGTCGGATTTGCGGTCGGAATTTACGAAATGACCTTTTTTTCTGCCGTATCAAGCGTCACCACAATTGCGGTTGGACTTGCGCTGCTACCAGGCTTTTTAACGATCGAGTCACAGTTGGTGCAGTACCTGGGGGGAATCTTGCAGCTTACTTTCGCCGCCTGTATCGTTTTCCATGAGACGAAGGTGAAACGGTTGCGCCGTGATAGTCCAGGAGCGTCCCAAATAGGAAGGATTCCAAATGCTTTTGCTTAGCGACTGACGGTTGGCGAAGTCAAATGCGCAACGGTTTACGGACGCCACGTCCAACAGCGGTTCATTGAGTTTTGAAGGTACTGCATATCATTCCGTCGGTCGGTCCACTTCGCGGCGGCCCTAGCATTGTTGCACGAACGATTGCAGAGGGGCTGGTAAATCCTAACCTTTCCGTGGACGTCGCCACAACGGACGACAACGGAACCGAACAACTTGCAGTTCCACTCGGACAGCCGGTCGTGGAAAACGGCGTTACCTATTGGTACTTCCGGCGCCAGATCAGCTTTTATACGGTTTCCTGGCAGCTCTCACGATGGCTTGCCGCACATATAGGCGATTACGATCTGATTCATATTCACGCACTTTTTTCATTCGCGGCAACTGCCGGGGCGTTTTGGGCGAGTCGCCGGGGCGTACCGTATCTGGTGCGTCCGCTGGGCGTCCTGAATAAGTGGGGCATTCGGAACCGGCGTCCGTTTCTCAAAAGACTCTCACTATCCTTGATCGAACGGCGGATCCTCGCGAATGCTGCGGCAGCGCATTTTACAAGCGAACTGGAAAGATGCGAAGCAGAATTGGTAGCGCCCGGCATACGAAGTGTGGTCATCCCCAATGCCGTGCCGACTCTAACCGTGGATCAGAGACAAAAAACCGAAGCGTTTCTGTCGAATTATCCAGAGCTAGCCGGGAAGAGGATAGTCCTATTTCTATCTCGGGTGGATCCGATTAAAGGTCTTGACTTGTTACTGGACGGATTTGCCAAGATTCAGGCCACCCATCCAGACGCCGCGCTTGTTGTGGCGGGAAACGGTGACCAAGGTTTTGTCGCCCAATTGCGCGAACAGGCGCATCGGTTAGGAATCCAGCGCGATGTCATTTGGGCCGGATTTTTGGAGGGGGAGAAAAAGCGGGCTGCTTTCGCCGCGGCGGATGTGTTCGTACTTCCTTCTTATTCGGAAAACTTTGGGGTAGCCGCTGTGGAAGCCATGGCGTGCGGACTGCCCGTCATTATTTCCGATCAAGTGGGAATTCATCACGAGGTTGCGGGGGCGAAGGCGGGGCTGGTAGTGCAGTGTAATTCAAATGAGGTGAGTGATGCACTGGAACGCGTGCTAAGCGATTGCGAAGCGCGGCTCCAGATTTCTCGTAACGCCGTTCTCCTAGCGAAGAAATTTTCGCCCGAGGTGGTAAGTGAGGAGCTGATCAAGTTGTACCGACGTCTGTGTAGGAAGTCCACGGCTGTCGATAGTGGTTTCGTGCCGATTCTTTCCGCGATTATTCTGACACACAACGAGGAACAGAATCTCTCGGCCTGTCTGAGCAGTCTGCAGCCCATGGGATGTCCGATTTTCGTGGTTGATTCGGGCAGCATGGATCGTACTCTCGAGATTGCCGCTCAGTTCGGCGCAACGATCCTAAGGCATCCCTTTACAACTCATACACAGCAGTGGGAATGGGCCCTCAAGAATGTTCCGCTTGAAAGTGAGTGGGTGATTGCCTTGGATGCCGACCAGGCAATTACGTCCGAGCTGGCAGTGGAGATAAGAACGCGCCTGGGAGATTCGGCATTCGATGGATTGTACGTCAAACGGCGGCAAGTATTTCGGGGACGATGGATCAAGCACGGAGGGTATTATCCGAAGTACCTTCTCAAGTTATTCCGGCGTGACAAAGTGTATCTTCATGACGGCGACTCAGTTGATCATCATTTTTACGTTCGCGGTTCTTGCGGCAGACTCCACTATGATCTGATCGAGTCAAACCACAAGGAAGACAATATTTCGTTTTGGATCGAAAAGCACAACCGCTATGCGACGCTGATGGCAGCGGAAGAGGAGCGCCAACGACATGATGGTTATCAGTTTCCGATTACCCCCTCGTGGTTCGAAAGTCCGGACACGCGAGTGATTTGGCTCAAGCGTCTGTGGTCGCGGTTACCTTTGTTCGTAAGGCCAATCCTGTATTTCATCTACCGCTACTTTCTGCGAGCCGGTTTCCTGGATGGGAAGGAAGGGTTTATCTTCCACTTCCTACAGGCTTACTGGTATAGGTTGCTTGTGGATATCAAGCTAGACGAAATCAGAAACTTATCAAGCGATAACGCAGCGCTGAAGCTTCCATAGCCAAATTTGAATAGCTTATGGGCCGCAGCGCGCATGCCTAGCTGTTGCCTGCATAAAAAAGTTGGTGCAGAGTCTTAGAAAGAAGGCACAGTATTGCATCTGGGATGCTGGAACGGATCGTTGAGTCACAACCATAAATAGTTAGGAGTTCTTCGTTTGTACATCCTGGGGATAAATGCGTATCACGGTGATGCCGCTGCCGCTATTGTAAAAGATGGGCAGCTCATCGCTGCAGTTGAGGAGGAGCGTTTCAATCGAAAAAAGCACTGTGCGGGCTTTCCCGCATTGGCAATAAGCTACTGCCTGGAGGTAGCACGCATTTCCCTTGATCAGGTGGATCATATAGGAATCTCCCGCGACCCTTCAGCCCACCTCCACAAAAAAATCCTATTTTCGCTTACCAAACTTGCAAGCCTTTCTGAGTTAATTGCGGCGCGGCTCGCCAATGCGGCCAGAATCCGGGATCTCCGGCAGGACTTGACGAGAACGCTGGGAGTTGCCGCATCCGAGAAGGTGAAGTTTCATAATGTGGAACACCACAAGGCGCACATGGCCAGTTGTTTCTTCATTTCGTCATTTGAACGCGCCGCGATTTTGTCGATTGACGGCTTCGGCGATTTCATTAGCACTATGTGGGGTCTCGGGCAGGGCAATGGTATCGATGTGCTTGGTCAGGTTGAATATCCTCACTCAGCGGGGGCAGTTTATACGGCTACTAGCCAATATCTCGGCTTCACTAAGTACGGGGACGAAGGTAAGGTGATGGGACTTGCGCCGTATGGTCGGCCACGATATCTGCGTGAGTTTCGTGACATCATTCGGACCGACAATGGCAGTGGCTTCAAATTGAATCTCGACTATTTTCTACATCACTCCGAAGGAGTGGACATGACCTGGGACGAAGGCTCGCCCACCATTGGTCGTATGTTCTCCGACAGGTTCATTGAGACCTTCGGAGTGGGGCGTTCCGCGGGTGAGCCTCTTACCCAACAACAGGAGGACATTGCTGCATCGCTTCAAGCGCGACTAGAGGAGGTCGGATTTCACATTCTCAACCAGCTCTACGAGGAAACGAAGCTCGACAAGGTCTGTTTGGCTGGCGGGGTTGCTTTAAACTCCGTGATGAATGGGAAAATTGCGCTGCATACACCTTTCAGGGAAGTCTTCGTACAGCCGGCGGCCGGTGATTCGGGTACCGCAGTGGGAGTTTGTTATTACATATACAACATGATCCTTCATCAGCCTCGGTCATTTGTAATGGAGCACGCCTACACCGGGCCGGAGTTTGACGAGCGACAAATCGAAGAGGCGTTAAAACAGAGCAGTCTGTCCCATTGCAAGTTGAGCAATTGCGAACTTACCCAAGTGGCTGCGCGGGCCATTGCCGAGGGGAAAATCGTTGGCTGGTTCCAAGGTCGAATGGAGTTTGGACCTCGGGCGCTGGGCAATCGCAGCATCGTCGTAGATCCGCGCCGGTCGGAAATGAAGGACATCCTAAACGCACGTATCAAAAAACGCGAACCGTTTCGTCCCTTTGCTCCTTCAATTCTAGAGGAGCGGGTGGGCGAGTACTTCGAGCAGACGTATCCCTCCCCGGCTATGCTCATGGTCTACCAGGTGAAGCAAGAAAAGCGGTCAGTCATTCCTGCCGTGACACACGTGGACGGATCCGGACGGTTGCAGACTGTCACTCGCAGTTCTAATCCCCGCTACTACCAGCTCATCGCCGACTTCGAGCAGTTAACGAGTGTTCCGGTTGTGCTTAACACTTCTTTCAACGAAGACGAACCGATTGTATGCACTCCGGAGGAAGCTTTGAACTGCTTCCAAAGGACACGAATGGACGTCTTGTTCTTGGGCAATTTCATGGTGCAGCGGTGAAAACGTAGGAAATGTCCACCCGATGAACGTGCTGATCCTAAACCAAGCTTTTCATCCGGATGTTGTCTCAACCGCGCAGCACGCGAGTGACCTGGCAAGTGGCCTGACGCAGGCGGGACACGAGGTTACCGTCATTTGCAGTTCTCGAGGATACGATGACCCGAAGCTTCGCTTCCCCGACCAGGAGACTTGGAACAGCGTCAAAATCTTCCGCGTGCGATCGACGGGGTTGGGCAAGAGTTCTAAATGGCGCCGTGCCGCCGACTTTAGTACGTTCATGGTTAGTTGTGCGTTACGGTTGCAATTGTTGTCTCAGTTCGATGTCGTGGTTGCCATGACCTCGCCTCCGTTGATTTCTTTCGTTGCTGCTTTGGCCATTCCCCGCAAGGCTCGCAGGCTGCTGTTCTGGTCGATGGATCTAAACCCAGATGAAGCAATTGCTGCCGGATGGTTACGACAAACGTCTTTGATTGCCCGCCTGCTGTCCCGTATCCTCGTGCATAGTTTGCAGCGAGCGGATTCTATTGTCGCCCTCGATCGATTCATGAAGGAGCGCATCGAGGCTAAAGGGATTGATGCTCGGAAAATTCTGGTTGTGCCGCCTTGGGCGCATGATGATCAAGTTAAGTTTGATCTCACAGGCAGGGAAGAGTTCCGTAGACATCACAAGCTTTCAAATAAGTTCGTCATAATGTATTCAGGAAACCATAGTCCCTGCCATCCATTAGACACGCTCCTAAACGCAGCTGACCGGCTTGCGAACCGTAATGAGATTGCATTTTGTTTTATCGGCGGAGGTAGCGAGTTCCAAAAAGTGCAAAAGCTTGCTCTGGATCGCGGCTTGCGACACGTGCTCTGCTTGCCATACCAACCGATCGAAAAACTATCTGGAACATTGTCTGCGGCCGACCTTCAAATTGTGGTGATGGGCGACAAATATCCAGGCATCGTCCACCCGTGCAAAATCTACAATGCTCTCGCCGCGCAGAGAGTACTCCTGTACATTGGACCAGCGGAAAGTCACATCGTTGACATAATCAACCGGGGCGGGATTGAGGCGTTTGTTTGCTCGCACGGTGATGTAGACGGCGTGGTGACAAATATCTTGCGGGCCTTAAGAGATCGTAAACTTGCGACATCGCAAGACGTTGAACAGAGAAAGCGATTTTCGAAGGAATTGCTCGTTCCACTAATGATCAGCGCGATCGAGGACCTCGATCCCGCTTTAGAAGGGAACTTTGTATATGGCCGCGGTTCCCATTGTGGTTAGCAGTGCACCAGCATTCATAAAACCTTTCAGGCGGCTGCTGGGCACGTAGATGATGTCATCGGCCTGAACTGGAATGTCCGCGCCTTTAGCGTGCAGCAGGTCCTTTAGCGGCACCGGAAGCTCTTGTAGTCCGTTAGAAGTCCGGCGGAGCATTTTGGTGCCCCCAACAGAAGCAGCGTGTGTTGGCCCTCCCGCTGCGGCTACAACCCGCAATACCGTCACCCCACCACTAGAGTTCAGAACATATCCGCCTGGCTTACCAACCTCTCCCAACACATAGACAATCCCGGCTTTCCCTACGACCACGGTGTCGCCAGGAAGCAGCTCGACATTGCTGTTCGCCATCAACTTCGGATCCGCGGAAAGCTCAACCGCGATCGAATTTTCGTCGCCGCGATGCGAGATTGTGGCGCGACTAGCGGCCTTTTCCGTCAATCCACCTGCGGCTTGAAGAATATCCAAGAGCCGGTGCGGCCCAATTGCGGAATAGACACCGGGCTTGGAGACCTCGCCAGCCACCGAAATTCCGCCGCTCGTATATTCTTTGACGTATACGGACACGTGTGGATCGTTAACCACGTGGCCTTCGCGCAACTGAGTTTCGATTGACGTTTCGGCTTCGCTGCTGCTGAGGCCAGCCAGTCGAACAGCACCGATCAGCGGTATAGAGATGTTTCCGCTGGTGTTCACCCGACTGTGCTGGGAAAGATCAGGCGCGCCATACACCGTAATCTCGACCTCATCACCGGGTCCAATCACAAGTGTCGACCGATCGTTTTGAGAACTAGTCTTCTGTTCTGAGGCGCCGCTCAGCGTTGGAGTGACAGTTGTTGATGGCTTGCTTGTCAAGTCGTCTTGGGCCACGGAATTTTCGTGCGCGGCGGTGTCCTGAGCCAAAACGTGCTGGAGCGAACCGGCGATGCCAATCACAATCGCTAAGTTCAAAAGATACAAGAGGGGATTAGAAATGCGTTGCATGGATACCAGGATTTTAAGCTGTGAGCTGCGCGTACACAACACGAATCTGTAACCTCATTTCGATCGACTCTCAGTGTAGAAACGTGCGGGGAGATTTTACGGCTACTGATTTGATGCGTCCCCAATTTCTTGCAGCTTCCTCATCCGAATGTGCACCGTTGGCTTGGCCCTTCAAGTTTCGCCGCGTGGATCTCTCGTTGTAGCAGTCTTTGTGGTGCCGTTGTTTGCCCGTGTTCCTCAAGGCGCCGATATTTCGGTACGCTTGCCATCGCTCGCGGAAGTTTTGCACAGAAGTTACACAGAAAAGCAATTGCCTCGGCAGATGTGAGTTGTTATAGTCGGAACTCATTCCAGCCACCTAGGAATTTGAGTGCTGAAACCGGCTTGGTACGCCTCCGCACAGCGATGCGAATGCCAAGGGGTGGCGAGCGAGCCTAACTAGTACTTCGTTCTTCACCTCTGGCCGGAGGTCATTTTAGTTGGCATTTTTTTATCTGGGAATATTTGCGGGCTCGCTGTGCTTCTCATTTGTCCTGACCCGGGTCGTGCGCAGTCTCGCGGTGTCCCGCGGTTGGCTGGCAGCTCCACTTTGCGATCGTAACCTCCATGAAATCCCGCTGCCGCGTTTAGGCGGTGTGGCGATATATCTTTCCTTCCTAATCAGTATTGCGATTGCGTTAGTGGTGAATAGGTATTTTCGAGAATTGCCTTCAGCGCCTTCCATAGGCACGGTATTCACAATCCTTGTACCTGGGACTTTGATTTTCTTGCTCGGTATCTACGACGATATCCGCCCCATCGGCCCGTATACGAAGTTCGCGGTTCAAGCCGTCGCCGCTAGCATGCTGTTCGCCGGCGGGCTCCGAATTCTTAACCTGCCGGTCCTGTTCGGTGCCCGACATTTCGCCTGGACCGTCGGGCTTCCAATCACAATTGTGTGGGTCCTCGCGATTACGAACGCGTTCAATCTCATTGATGGCCTGGATGGTCTTGCTGCTGGCTCTGCATTGTTCTCGACTGTCGTTGTGTTTGTTGTGGCCGTGTTCAGCGGTTCATCTCTTGTCTCGTTGCTGACAATCTCCTTGGCTGGCGCTATTGTTGGATTCCTCCGATTCAACTTCAGCCCGGCAACCATTTTTCTCGGCGATTGCGGAAGCCTATTTATAGGGTTCATGTTGAGCGCTCTCGCGTTGGAGGGTGCTCAGAAAGCTCCGACCATTGTCGCCGTCGCCATCCCTGTGGTCTCGTTCGGTCTGCCCATTCTGGAGACGACACTTTCGGTCCTTCGTAGATTGATCAGCGGCAAGCCAGTGTTCACCGCGGATCGCGAGCACATCCATCACAAGCTGCTCCAGCTCGGCATGTCGCACCGTAAGGTCGTAATTGTTCTGTACGCTGTCTCGGCGATATTCGCTCTGCTCAGCCTTTTCCTGCTCTGGCCCGCTGGACCCACGTTGGGTCTAGTGCTCGCCGTTCTCGGCACGGGGGTGTGGTTCGGTGTTCAGCATTTGGGTTACCTGGAATTTGGCGAGCTGCGCCGGGTCGCCCAGCGCACGATGGAGCAGAGGCAGATATTCATTAACAATTTGGCAATTCGTCGCGCCGTGGAAGCACTAAGAGTCAGTTCCAATTACGATGAGCTTTGCCGCATTCTGGAAGCCGCTTTTACAAGCAACGATTTTGACGCCTTCGAACTTCGATTGCATCGCTTGCCTGGTGAGCAGCACGAAACGCACGGGTTGCAGCTACTGTCAACCGGCGAAGCCTATTTTCGTTGGAAAAGGCCTGGGAGCCACTTCGCTCACGAAAGGGTAACGGCTTGGAGTTTGACGCTCGATCTGATGACTACCGCCAACCGCCGCGCTGGCTACATGACCATATATCGGCTGTACACACAGCGTGACTTGCAGCTGGACGTAAATCTACTAACGTCTGCATTTCCAATCGTTTTAGCGGATGCGTGTGATAGAGCCCTCGCCCAAATCGTGGAAGTCGGGCCTGCGAACATCGAAGATACGGGCGTCATGGCGGCCCAAGCCGGATGAACGGTGGTTTCCACAACGTGCCCACACTCCTTATCTATATTTATATCTATGTGCAGTCGGCGCTGGCAAAAGGTGGGGTTCAGCCCCTAGTCGCACGTGCCACCGTGTAGGTGGTTGTGACAAGCAGAACACAGCGTGACCAGGTTTTCCTCGGAATCGTCGCCCAACTGACTGCGAAACATCTTGTGTTGAACTTGAAGATTCTTTAGACTGCCGCAAGATTGACATCTCCAGCCATCTCTTTGCAACACTTCGCGACCGAGCTGCTCGTAAGATTGGCGAGGAAGCCGCAAACGCGGATGTTTTGGTTCGATCGTTTTCATGCAGTTCGCTGGTTAGCTTGTGACAAGAATGCATGCTTCTGCTCACCTGGAAGGAACTTGAAGAATCTTGAGATGGATTGCAAGAGGAGCCGTGGGTTCCCGTTGTCTAAACTAGCACCCGCTAGAAAGTCCGCACAGATCATCTCGAGGCAGTAGCCTCGTGACTTGTCGCTTCCAAGCATCAGAGCTGCCGTCTCGATGGCCTGCTCAATTACAGGAATCTGGCTTTTGTACAATTTGAAGTAGATAATCTCCCACTGTTCGGTTTCTTTTCCACTTAGCTCTTTCTCGACCTCCCGCTTAAATTCCTCTTTCGGCATCTCCCGAGCTCTGTGCAACCAGGTTGCACAATCAAAGTGCTGTCCGGCCCTTCTGGCCACCTTCGCCAACTCCAGTCCTTTCGTCCAGCCCACTTCCTTTAGTTCCTTTCGTGCCTGTGCGGGCAAGTGCTCGCGGATGGACATGAGGTAGTACGCCTTCCTTCTGGATTCTGGAAACCGTCTTTCCAGAAACTCGTCAAATGATTTCAACTTCTCCAACCGCCAGTATTGTCCCGCCCGAACTTCACACAAATACCTGCCCAGCTCGACGAATCTTGTATCGCGCTCCACTTCCTTCCGCCGTTCCCACGCCAGAGTCTCGTCGATCTTAGTGAGGACAAATAGTGCTCGTTGGCGATTAAGCTTCGGGAGCATGGGCGGATTCCTAGTACGTAAGCTCGTCAAACACACCAAAATTGTCAGCTCCTGATCACCGAGGGGCGTATCTTCGCTGGATCTTCGATCCCTGTCGTCGCACAGGCCGGAGGCCATGTTCATCAAGTCTCCGAATGTCATTTTTCGCTTGTGCTGTTCCATGTGGGCAATGCTCAATACTGCGGAAAGAAAGATAGAGCCGGATCCTCTGCACTGATCTTTGAGCCTTGGTCGCGAGCGATGCCTACCAGCATCGACGCAAAAGCCTTGCTCGCTGACCGCGTATCGTCGAACGTGACCAACGTAATCATCCTCTAGTAGACTTTCTGTCCTAAAATTTAGCAGGTGAAAGCTATGTGTTTCGCTCGGTCCTGTCAGAAATGTGCTGCTCAGATTGCTGAGGATTCGCAGTTCTGCCGCAAATGCGGTCATGGATTCGGAATGGTTTCCGATGACCAAGCCCCTAAGCTCTCTGTCCGCATCTCCGCAATCCCACTTCGTGCCTACACTTTCCTGGTCGCCGTTTTTAACAAAAATAGAAATTGACTCTGAGATCGCTTAATAAGGAGTTCGCCAGCCTCTCCGAAACTCCTGAGCAAGACGGGTTTCGGCTCAGCCGCAAGGAGAGTTCGAGCAACCGGCTCGCGAAAACTTCAACCCGCCGCCGCACAGCGTAAACCGTAACAACTCCCGTGTCACAGGGCGTCATTCGCTGTTACGGCAGGACTGGATTGTTCTTCAGGTTCTGCCCCGTAACTTCGAGTGAGAACTTTCTATTACGCCGAAAGCCGGACGCAAAGCCTGCTTGACCGAGCGCAAGGAGGTTTGCTCGGTCAAGGGCGAACAGCTTTCAAAGCGTAAGAAACAGACAATGCAGGAAGGTAAAGATCCCAATAACCACGTACATTAGCCATTGCACTTTAAACCGACGCCCAAACGAATTCAATTTTTCATCGTTGACGCCCACTTTTACGGCATCCCCTCTCGCGAATGCGGCTCCCCGGGACACAGTGACCACGACTGGGCTGAGGTACGTGGATTCCAAATCCCTCGCCGACGCAAACCAGTATCGATAAAGGCCAAATAATCTTTGCATTACCAGAAACCAACAGGAGCAAAGCAGGATGCCGAGCCAGGGAATGAATTTGCGGCCCGATACTCCGGGATATGTCTGGGCAAGGACCACTACAATGCCGAAGATCAAGCTGTTGATGATAACCATCAGCGCAAGAGCTTTCCAAATGAGTTGGCCCTCATACATAATCATCTGAATCGCCATCTGATATCCGAGTTTCGCTTTCTCATCATCTGACATTGCCGTCCTCCGGAGTTCGTGAGAAAGGGCTGAGTCCCGCGCCTCATAGCCCGATTACGTGTGGAGAGTGTAGTCTGGGCACTGTCGGAGGGAGAGTGAGGGAAGGTTTGTTAGGCCGATCGCTTCCGCTGACATTCTTTGATTATCTCCAATAGGTTTGTCAAACTTCGGCCTTGTTCGAGCTCCGCAACGACGTCGATGCCCAGAGATCGGGCAGCATCATCAAGTTGCTGAATCGCCAGTAAGAGTGATTGACGTTCGATGCCGGTCAGCTCCCCGAAGACACGATCAATTACTTTGCGATAGGACTCAGGGTTTGGCATGCTTACTTCCAAGTGACCGGAAGTGTGGGTGGCGAATATCTTAATACAGGCCAGGCCAGACTGGAACTCGTTCCGTCCCTTGCATAATGGATGCCCGGTCTTGCCCGTCCGGCACGACGCTTTACGGGGGAACCAAGCGACCGGCGAATTCTCGATCGTCACGTGGAGGCGCCAGGGCATAGCCCGTTGGCGGCACGAAAACCGGGTTAGATGTTGCCGCGTTTCATCTCGTCCATAAGGTAATCGCAAGAGCGGACGCACAGGGCCATGATGGTGAGTGTGGGATTCTGGCAGGGATTGGACGTGAATCCGGATGCGTCCATCACGAACAGATTCCGCACGTCGTGGGTTTGCTGAAATTGAGTTAAAACGGACTTGTTTGGATCGCTTCCCATGCGAGCGATCCCCGCTTCGTGAACCGCCCAGCGCGGAGCCGAGGGATTGGCAAAGGTACGAATGTTCTTGGCTCCTGCGGCTTGTAGAAGCTCGCCGGCCGATTCAGCCATGTCTTTAATCATGGCTTGTTCATTGGCTCCGTCGGACATGTGGATTTTAAGTACAGGGATGCCGTAGTGATCCACTACTTTATCATCGACCTCCACGAAATTGTCCCAGCGTGGCAGGACTTCGCCAAATCCTTGCACACTGACTTGCGCGCGAGGGTCGCGAAGTGTTTTTTTATAAGTCTCACCGAAGCCGGGGGCGGACCAGTTAAAGCTCAGCTCCGTGTCGCCCTCGAATCCGTATCCACGCAAAAAGTTTTTGGACCGGGTACTGACGTTCGTATTTCGGAAACGTGCAACGTAGAAGCCCAACGGCCGTTTTGGTCCTCCCAGGCTTGGCTTGGCGTCGAAAGTGGGAAATTCACCGCTGCCGCCTCCGGTCCTCACGTGCGCCGTCAGATAATGACCTAGCACACCGCTTGAATTTCCCAGTCCGTTCGGATGCTGCCGACTGGCGGAATTCAGAAGAATCCTGACGGACTCCTGGGCTTGGGCGCAGAGCACAACCGCGCGCGCATAAATTTCGTGAGGCTGCCGAGTATTTCGGTCGACGTAAAGAACGCCCCGGGCGCGGTTACGATCAGCATCCATCAAGACCCGGTAAACCATCGCGTTCGAAATCAGGGTGCAATTTCCGGACTGGACCGCGTCCGCCACAGTAGTGAATGCAGAATTAAAATAAGAACGAGTCTGACATCCGCGCTCGCAGGGACCGCAGTAATGACACGCTCCTCGACCGTGGAGTGGACGAGTGAGGTTGGCGGAGCGGGCGGGAGTCACCGTCCAGCCGAGTTTTTCCTTGGCCCGATTACGTAGCAGAAGTTCCTGACAGCTGAGAGGCATTGCCGGCTGAAACTTGCTGTCTGGCAGGTGAGGGATACCCTCGGCCGTACCGCAGATCCCCACGTAGTTTTCTACCAGGTCATAATAGGGCTCAAGGTCCTTGTAGCTTAACGGCCAGTTCTCTCCATAACCGTCGAAGGCTGCGGATTTCAAATCGAACTCGCTGAACCGTAAGGAGACTCGCCCCCACACATTGGTGCGGCCACCGGTCATACGCAAGCGGCCAAGCCAGTGGAAAGGTTTATCCGTGGGAGTGGTGTAAGGCTCTTCCAGATCGTTACAAAACCATCGGTAGTTGTATTCGCTGCAAATTTCAAATTCGGATTGTATGGGCCGCGTCTTTCGGACAACTTCAGGGACGAGATTGCGGTACTTCAGTTCGAACGGAGGCTGGTGCTCGGTAAAATTCTTGAAGGACTGGGGACGTCCCGCTTCCACGAGCGCAACCTTCAAGCCGGCCTCTGCTAACCGCTTGCAAGCCCAGCCGCCGGAAGCACCCGAGCCGATCACCAGCACGTCGAATGATTGTTTTTGTGTCAATGGCAATCAGCGGAGTGAGGGCGGACCTTCACTCGTGCCCCTCCGGATGCGGACAAGTGGGCAACTCAACGAAATAGACATCTCCCGTCCAGCCTAGCTCGCGCATACCAACCTCGGAGGAATAATAGGTTCCGACAATCCACGTTTTCACATTCTCGAAGTGGTCGCGCGGGGTGAACGCAGGCTGCTGAAGTCGCTTCTTCATAGACCTGCTCCCTGAATCCTGATCAACACTGGGTTTTCCAGTTGCCAGACTTGCAAGGATTTCGTCCTGGCGATCCGGGCTGAGAGATTTGAATGGAAGGCCGCACCGTTTACGAGATTGGGCATCGATGGCCGAAAGGGAATCGGTAAACTTGCGCCTGTTGCCGGCAGTGTCAACAGTGAGCAACAGGTCAATTACGCGATTGACCTGAGCCTGCCTGGATCCGGGAACAATACGCTCCGAAAGTAAAGCCAAGGTTTGATTCTGATGGGAGTCGAGGAAGTCGGGGGTCCATTTTGCCGCAGCAGCTCTCGTGTCAGCTTTGGCTAAAGTCTCAGCATCCGACAAATGCGCGAAGACCGGGTGGGAGAATGCAATCTGAGGCAGCGCGAGTGCTCCCATGCTGGCGAACAAGCTCTGCACGATTTCGCGACGAGTGAGTCGCCGACTCGTGGCAGGAATAGGCCTGATTATTGGCAGTTCGTTGGGCACGGAGAAAATGATGATACTTCCGAAACCGAGAATTATAACAATGGCCCAGCACACACCGATTTCAGGCTCGCTGACGCAAATAACCGCCGACCACACGGGCGTAGTCGGCAATGGCTATTTCCGGGTCGGTCAGGTCTGGATGCCAGACCTTTTCCCATTCGAAGCAATAGAAGCCCTGATAGCCAGACGAACGCAAAGCATTAATCTGACGCTGAATGGGAATGTTCCCTCGGCCAGTTAGGACGTATTTGCGGTCCATCCCAGTACCAACAGCATCCTTCAAATGAGTATGGCGGATCCATCGGTGCAGATTACGCACCGTCGATTCTGGGTCTTCATTGGAGCTGACATAAGTGTGAAATGCGTCCCACAACAACCCAACGTGCGGGGAATCAGCCCGCTGCAAGACCTCACCCAAGTCCGCCGATGAAGTGAAATCATCATGCGATTCAATCAGAACAGTCACTTTCCTCTGACCTGCATATTCGCCTAGTTCATGGAGACCCGACGCAACCAGTTCCTTCAGCTTTGGGTTCGGTACGACGGGCTTACCCGCGTCAGGACTATTTCCGAACACTCGTACATAGGGCGCCTCCAGCGCTACCGCTAGATCAATGAAGCGACGAGCGTCCGCTAATTGCTGTTCACGCTTTGCAGGTTCAGATTCATGCAAGCTGGTTGAACTGCTCACACAAGCAATGCGCAGGCCATGGGACGTAATGGCACGTTTTGTTTGCATGATGTTTTGCGCAGCAAAGGCGGAGTGTGATGGCAAATCGAGATTGCCTTCCAAGCCACGCAATTCGATGGCTGCGAAGCCATGTTGCTCGGCAAAGTCCAGAATCTTGCCCAAGTTCCAGGCGGGGCAGCCCAAGGTTGAAAACGAGATGGGAAGACGAGAAGTCTTGTGGCGACCGAAAACAGAGGTAGCCATCGCCGCGCCGAAAACTTGCTTCACGAAGTCTCGCCGGGTTGTGTTCATGGTTTCGTGATCCGCTCCTCAGTTGCTGAATTGCCAGTGCCACGAAGTTCTCCCATTTTAGTGCATAAATGAAATATTATTCCCGGACAATTGGCGTGAAATCTGATCCGTGCACTGGTAGGCGACGATGCGCGTCTTTTACGGCTGGTGGATCGTCCTAGCTGCCTTCCTCAATCTTTTCTTCTCAGTTGGGATTCTTTATTACGGCTTTCCGGTCTTCTATCCATCGTTGGTTGATTCGCTCGGGTTCACACGTTCTCAGCTAACTCAGGGCTTCCTCATTGGATTTGTGGTCGCGGCGTTGCTCTTTGGAGTACTGGCGGGTGCACTGATCGACCGTTGGGGCGCCACGCGTGTGATCCGCGTTGGCATTTGGTTCGTCGGGCTCTCGCTGATTCTGATGGGGAGCATGACGCGCTTGTGGCAATACTACTTGCTCTGTGTCACGGAGGTCATCGGTTATGTCCTCACCGGTCCCATTCCCAACCAGGTTTTGATCTCCAACTGGTTTCGGCTCAGACGAGGCCGGGCGATGGGTTATGCATACCTTGGATTGGGCCTGGGTGGCGCAATTTCGCCACTTCTGATCAACGTACTTATCCAAAGTTTTGGCTGGCGGCACGCGTTTCAAATTATTGGAGCGCTTATCTTGCTGGTGCTATTCCCAGTCGCTCAGTGGGTGACGCGCTCGAATCCCCACGAATTGAATCTTTTGCCCGATGGTGTCGTGGGCGTGGTAGTTACTCGCGCGAACGAAGCTGGAGCGACAGCCGGATCTGGGCCGGTCCCCATCTTGGGCATTGAGCTGAGCCGAGCCGTGCGCACGCGCAACTTTTGGCTTATCCTCGTGGCCTGCACGTTGACCATCGGCGCAATCGGCGCGGTGACGCAGCATCTGATCTTATTTCTCAAAGACCATGGCTATTCCCAGAGTGCTGCGTCACGGGTGTCTAGCGCTCTGCTGGTTTCGAGCCTGGCAGGGCGAGTGATTGTGGGATATTTTGCGGACCGCTACACCGCAAAAAATGTGATGGCATTGTTTTATCTCGCACTGGGACTTGCGATTCCACTACTTTTATTGCCTACGCGGCCTGCCGCCATCTGGGGATTTGCTGTCTGCTTCGGCTTCGCGATGGGTGCCGACTACATGTTGATCCCACTCGTCACCGCGGAATGTTTTGGATTGGCAACGCTGGGCAAGCTGCTGTCCTTGATTATCATGGGCTATTCGCTCGGGCAGTGGTTCGCGCCTTGGCTGACTGGGCGAATCTTCGAGGCCTATCACAGTTATGATCTTGCGTGGGTCACGATGACGATTGCCGCGACCGCAGGTGCGGCACTGATATACGCCGTAAAGCCCGATCTTAATAACGCAGCGACTCGAAAGTTTGAAAATGCAGAAACTACGGCCTGATCACGATTTCATGGGGCCCCGACGGCAGATCGAACTTTACTCCGCGATCCTGGTTTAATTTCAAAGTAGAGGGAATGTCCAAGTCGGCGATCTGAATCTTTTTGGTCCACGAGCCGTCTGTCCAGTAATTCGCGTTGGTGAACATTACCGATCCCATGATGGTATAGCTGCTCACTTCTTCTTTATGCCCATCGCGAAAAACGAGGATGGCTGGCTGGGAAACTTGAGACGCGATCGTTGCCTGGTTTCGCTTAGTCACGCCGGACCGCGAATGGGATTCCTTGGCCGCGCCCGGGGCAGTGGCCGGTAACTGAGTGAAGTTCGTAACCCGTTCCCAATGATCGCCATTCCATTCGATTAGCAGAGGCTCGGGTGTGCTCACCGGCAACGTCGGGGCCTGCGACACGACTACTGGCGGCTTGGTTTCTTCGATTTTCGCGGGCTCAAAATACTCGTCAGGGTAGAAGTACGGATTATAAAAGTACGGATCCCACCAAGGAATCCGCCCTCGCCCGCTCCCAGAACGGCGCTCGTGGGGCGGGCGGCGAGAAACAGTGGCCATCCCGCGTGGAGAGGAAAAGTTACCGACTTTACTCGGAGCCACGACTCCGAGGCCTGGTCCCCGCATTTGTGCCTTCACGGGCGAAACCAAAATCGTGGCGGTCAGCAGCGCCACAACCAGCGAGGTAACCGGGGTTTTCATTTAAGTTGCCAGCTAGATGACATTGTATACCGAGGTGCCTACTTGAGTCGGTGAATAGCCTTCCTCGAGCCCCCCTGGACTATAATGGAATCAGTTTTTCCCACCCTTCCCACGTGTATTAATGGATAAAGGTTCGGGACTCTTGACGTATAACAGTAATACCCACCTTAAGGCCCAACCTCGTCTTAGACTCTTGATCGAATGGGAATCGCCGTACCGCGTATTTCTGCGGAACTTGGCGGATGTATTCTTGTTTCGGTCGGTTCCGGAGATCCCGGTCACAGCCAGACGCGGGCGTTTCTGGAGCGACGTCTTTGTCGATTCTGGTCTGCCTTGGTGGGGACTTCTCGAATCGATCCTGCTGCACACACTGGCGATGACCGCCATGTGGAGCCTCTCCGAGGTATGGACGACACAAGAACGTCTCACGCCGCGGAGAAACTTCCAATCGTACGTCAGCTACTACACGCCCCCCGCGTCGTTTCCGGCACTGGGAGGCAGTCCGTCACGTGTTCGGTCCCGGCCTAGGAGACGGAATGACATAGCGCGCAGGTCAGGGACTGGACCGGCGGGGCACCGGGGCCGGAGCGCCAGCAACCCGTCCCGCCGTAAGAGGGTTGAGTCTGAGCGGCGCGACGTCGCGGCGGACATTCCAGCGTCGAGCGCGATCGCGGATTCCGACGCCAGACGTTTGCACCTGACCGCACCTGCCCGCGTAGCTCCCGGTTCAATAGTGCTGCCGCCTCCGCCCGCCGTTAGCCAAGCGACCTCCCGCGGACTTGGACAGCCCGGAACCGGGGTCGTCGCCCCTCCACCTCAGGTCGGCGCAGTTTCCTCACGAAATGGAGTAGCCGGCTCCATTGCGGCCATCATCGGTCCGCCTCCCAAGGTCGAAACCTCGATGCGCAATGTAGGAGATATCGCCATCGGGCGGTCCAAAGTCGTGGAGCCCTCGCCGCAGCTCCCGATGAGCGCGCGAACTCTGTCGGAGACCGAGCGCGCGAATCTGGGTAACGCAAGCGTTTCAGTCGTGCCTCCGCCTCCGTCAGTTCAACACTTTGGAGGTGTGGCAGGCGGACGCGTGGGCTCGTTTTCGCGCAGCGGGGCGCAAGTTGTCCCGCCCCCTCCCTCGGTTCAGAGTGCAGGCAATTCGCCAGGGAGTGGACGTCCGAACTCGTGGTCGGGTGCCGGAATGCAAGTCATTCCACCCCCTCCGTCGGTTCAGGGTGCAGGCAATTCGCCAGGAAGGGGGCGTGTGAACTCGTTGTCGGGTGCCGGGGCGCAAGTTGTTCCGCCTTCTCCTTCGGTTCAGAGTGCAGGCAATTCGCCAGGAAGTGGGCGTGTGAACTCGTTGTCGGGTGCCGGGGCGCAAGTTGTTCCGCCTTCTCCTTCGGTTCAAGGTGCAGGCAATTCGCCAGGAAGTGGACGTATGAACTCGTTGGCGGGTGTCGGGGCGCAAGTTGTTCCGCCTCCGCCGTCCATTCCAGGCGCAGAGAACTCTACTGGAAATGGACGATTAAGTTCGCTATCCAGTGGTGGTCCGCAAGGTGAAGGGCCGTCAACTCAGGAACGGGGAACCTCCCCCTCTGGAGCCCCAGGCGCAACTGACATTCACGAAACGGTTCCACCCCAGCCTGTGAAAGAAAACGGGCTCGGGCCAGGTACGGAAGAGTTGTCTGTGCGTTTGATAGGACCCGCGCTGTCCTTGCCGAGTTCGTCTTATTTCGCAAACTATGAGGTCTTCATCGCAGAAAGACGGTTAAAAAAAGACCAATTACAGTTTATAAAATTGGTTTATGAGTCACTTCCTTATCAACGTCGATTGTCCGAATATGCGTTGAACAGCACCAGGGTGTTTAGGCTTCGCGCCAAAAGGGATCAGAGTTGCGACGAATCGCTGCTGCAAATGACGTGGCCTGAAGGCGATCCCCACCCAGGGTCGCAGTACTCAGCCGATTCCCCAGGGCTGAGTGCGAGTGACCGAAACAACATGTTGCCTTGCTACCGCACGACCGCGGATGATTACCGAAAAGCAATTTCACGCGGCCGATGAACATCTTAAGCCTGCCAGCACAAGAATTATCCTCCTGACGTCTTCCGCATGACGCGTTAGGGGTCTGACCCTATCTTCGTTCTGTCACGTGGAACCAAGTACAATCCATCTTCGGGAAACAACCTCACATGCACGTTCTTCACGTCGTTGGAGCTCGCCCCAATTTCATGAAGGCTGCTCCTGTCCTGGCTGCGCTGGCCAGAGTCAGCGGCGTGCAGCAGACGCTGATCCATACCGGTCAACATTACGACAGCAATATGTCCGACGTCTTCTTGCAGCAATTGGAGATGCCACCGCCAGACCTGAATCTTGACGTGGGGTCAGGCAGCCATGCTCGCCAGACCGCCGAGATCATGAGTCGCTTCGAGCCGGTTGTAACCGAACGCCGCCCCGACCTTGTCCTCGTCTACGGTGATGTCAACTCCACTGTGGCCGCAGCACTGGTGTGCTCCAAACTTCAGGTGCGAGTGGGACACGTAGAAGCTGGGTTGCGCTCTCGCGACCGCAGCATGCCCGAGGAAATTAACCGCATAATTACCGATCAACTCTCGGACTTGCTTTTTGCCCCGTCCGAGGACGCCGACCAAAACTTGCGGCGTGAAGGGATAGACGCTTCGAAAATTCATCGGGTGGGCAATGTGATGATCGATACCTTAGTCCGGCTTTTGCCGCGGAGCCGAAGATACAAGCCAGACGATCTTCCCGCGCGATACGCCCTAGTCACTCTTCACCGCCCCTCCAATGTGGATGATCCGATCTGGCTGCGTGAGCTGTTGGTGGCGCTGGTAGAGTGTAGCCAGGATCTAGCAATATTCTTTCCAGTTCACCCCCGAACGCATCAGCGTATTTCGGAGCTTGGCCTGCCCCAGACTGCCAATGGCCGGGTGTGCTTGATGGATCCAAAATCCTACCTGGAGTTTTTGGCCTTGCAGCAAGGAGCCACCGTGGTCATTACCGATTCAGGAGGGATGCAGGAAGAAACCAGTTTTCTCGGTGTTCCATGTTTGACCTTGCGTGAGAATACGGAACGCCCCATCACTGTTAGCCAGGGGACCAACCAATTGATTGGACGCGACATCTCCCTGCTGAAATCTGAAATCCGACGCATCCTGTCTGGCGACACCAAGAAAGCATCACCCATTCCTCTCTGGGATGGACACGCTGCCGAGCGCATTGCGAAGGTCGTCATCCGGGGCAGCATTTACTTTGAAATTACGTGCGCGCAATCGCAATCGTGCCCGGAATCATAGACTCGCTCCTCGGCCTCAATAAAATGAAAACGCCCGGAACCAAGAGCACCAGATTATAGAGATCGAATAGGCCGGGCACGATGAAAAGGCTGATAGCGAGAATCGAGCTGAGTTGCAACATAAATTGCGGAGAATCGGCAGCGCAGCCTCTATTTCTCCACATCCTCAGACCGATCCACAGAATAATGAGCGCAGTGCCGAGGGCGGCGAGGAAGCTCCTGCCAAAAAGGACTTCGAGGCCCGTGTATCCAGCGTACCGGCGATAAGCGATCATGCCTTTTATAAATTCGACCATCCAACCGTGAACCAGCAGTTCACCGGCAAGACACAAAGACATCGTCGTTGCAAAGAAGGTTATGGCTAAAGACTTTCGTTTTGACCAGTCGCCCATGCACCAAATGAGAAACCAGATCAGAGGGAGTGCCATTGTCTGAGGTTTGATAGTCGCGAATCCGAGCAGCATTCCAGCCAAGGCCAGTCGTCCATTCATCGCGGAAAAAGTGGCCCCGGCGAGTAACGCCGCGACCAACAAGCCAAGCTGTTGAAGCTTTAATCCTCGGAATGCAGCGGGATTGCAAAGTGCCAAAATCAAAATGAGCATTAGCCAGCGCTTGGAAAGTTCCCACTGAATGGCCCGTAGCCACAAAATGACGCTCGCCATCACGGCCAAGCCGAGCAAAATTACAAATACGACCTGCACCGCCGTGAATGGTAAAAGGATGGTTGGCAGCAAGAGGAATGAAACATAGATGGGATAAGCGAATCGTTGTTCATCGCGACCTTCGCCGGGAGCCAATGCATGACCGTAGTAGGTCACCTGAATTTCTTGGGTCACCCTTTCGGAATATGGATCGATCCCATGGAGAAATAATTCGCGCGATCCTAACCATCGCGGATAGATGTCACTATGCGGGCCGAAATACAGCGGTTTCTGAGCCCAACGGGCAGATCCCCAAGCCGCCGTGCCGAGAAGCAGGAGGGTGCAAAATAGCAGGCGACGTTTAACCATGATATCCATTGGGGCAGTTATGCTGCCACGAAAGGGCAGCAAAAAGAAACCGCTTTCCCTTCGCCCTTAAGAAAAGTTTTATTTCCTGGGAACCAGCGGTATTACTTTCGCCGCACAATTCCCCCATTTAGTCTGTCACCTCGCTCCGGGGTGGAGGATCTGAAGAATGGGCTGGATCAATCTGCGAGAAGTCAACTTCCTTGCTTTACAAACGGCGGTTTTTTGCATCGGGTGTGAGCTGATCAGTCAAAATAATTCGGCCACTTGTTTGGCCTGCGGAAGCCAGGCATTGCTTAGCCTCTCGCGTGTTCTCGGCGGATCGTTGCGGAGCCAGCAGACAGCCCACGTGATTGCCGATTCAGAGCTGGATCGGCTGGTGCGAGAACTCATTCGCACCGTGCCATCACCGGAGCTGCACACCAATGAATCTGCATCTCCAGTTTCCTCTCCATCGCAGGTTTCCGGAAGCCATCACGTTCGCTCCCGTTCTTTCGAGAACCCTGAGCGCGATACTTTTTCTGATGAAGAGACTCAACCGGCAGAAATCAGCCTCCAGCCGGCTATCAATGTGATTGCCGAACGTGCCCAGACGTTGACCCGGGCCACTGGCGCTGCCATTGCCCTGCGCAAGGGAAGTGAGATCGTCTGTCGAGCGCGAACCGGTCGCACTGCACCGGACCTTGGTGTTCGCCTGCAAACCGATTCCGGTATCTCCGCAGAATGTGTTCGAACCGGCGAGGTAGTCCTGTGCCATGGCGCACAACACAATCCTCAAGTCGATTTAGCCAGCTGCCATCGACTTGGTGCACGATCCATTCTGGCGGCGCCCTTGCGCCATTTCCGCAAGACATTGGGCATCTTCGAGGTTCTCTCTTCTGCTCCGTACGCTTTTAACCACAGCGACGTTGCTACTATGCAGCTGCTGGCCAGTATGATCGTCGCGGCTATATCACGTCTCTCAAATAGTCAACCTCAGAGTCAGGTCCACTCCCTTACGTCATTGCCCTCTTCCTAACAACAGCTCATGATCCTCACTCTCGTGGGTTAATATGTAAGCAATCCTCATGGAACCCGTTGCGACCAAGGTGCCCGACACTAGCCGGGAACCCGATCCCGTTACCCAAAACCGTCGGAGGCGCGTTCGGCACAAGGTCCATACTCCCGCGTATGCCACTTTGAATGGCGCTTCGGGAGGAATGGTGCTGGACCTGAACGAAATCCTGGACATTAGCCAAGACGGGATGGCTATGCAGGCCTCACCCGCGCTCGAGGTGAACCGAACCGTAAGCTTATGTTTGGATTTGTCTGAAACGAAAACGTATATTCATACCACTGGGAACGTCATTTGGTCTGATGGATCAGGTAGGACCGGGATTCGTTTTGCCGACATGCCAGAGGCCTCGGTTAGCCACTTAAAGGAATGGCTCTTCCTGAACGCGATGGCCGGAGTAGCCCGGGGATCGGCGCAACCGCGTCAGACGGAGACCCAACCCAAAGGAGCTGCTTCTACTTCGGCAACTGTTGAGGTCGGCACCTTGCCAGCAGAGAATGATTTTAAATCCGCCGCCCCTCCTGACTACACATCCACCCTGACGGCGCTTGCGGCGGTCGGGAGGGAAGTGGAATCGCTCGGCAGCGATCTGGACGCCGCGTTGCAATTGGTTGCCGAACGAACCTTGGCATTCATGCACGCGACAGGCGCGGCGATTGCATTATGGCTCGAAGATGAGATGGTATGTGTCGCGTCCGCAGGTCCGGACGCCCCCGCGCGGGGCGCCCGCTTCCAGATGAATTCTGGATTTTCCGGGGAGTGCATTCGCACGGCTAAGCTACTTCGTTGCGATGACACGGGAACTGACCCGCGGGTCGACCGTGAAGCATGCCGCGTCCTTGGTATCCGCTCCATCATCGCGACACCGATTCGCCTGGACCATACTGTGCTCGGGCTTCTGGAAGTGTTTTCGTCTGAACCCAATGCCTTCAGTGAAAACGAAAACAGGATTCTTCAGGGACTCTCGGATATTGCCCTGGCCGCCATTAAACGCGCTGGCCAGCCGCCGGTCGCAAAGCGCTCGCCTGAAGTTTCTGCGGAGCCCTTTCGGCAGCCTTTGTCCGAGACAGTAGCAGAAATCGTCGCTCCGAAACGGTTTTCTCTTCGCAGAACTCTGCCGATTGCTGGCGCCGCTGCTTTCGCACTGGTTTTGCTTTGGACGATTACACCTTGGGTCAGAAGCTGGATTAAAGGATCAGGTCAAACAAGTTCACAAAGACAGGCGAGCCCTTATCAATCCGTACCCAGGAACGCGGTAACCAGCATAGCCGACGCCAGTGACCTGGGAGTGCTACGCAAATTAGCCGAAGAAGGTGACCCCGCGGCGCAGTTTGCACTTGGCGCCCGCTATGCCACAGGTCAAGAAGTCAGTCAAAGTTACACCGAGGCGGTTCGTTGGTTCTCCAAGGCTGGCGAACACGGTCATGTGGTCGCGCAAGCCACGCTTGGGGCTTACTATTGGGCCGGCAGGGGCGTGCCTCAGGACCTGAGCAAAGCCTATTTTTGGTCCATCCTTGCCCAAGCTGGCGGAGATGAAGCCAGCAAGTATCGCGTTGCCGTTCTGGCTTCGCGCATGAGCCACGCCCAAGTCGTCGCCGCTCAGGAACAAGCGAATGACTGGATCAAACGACATCAACTTACCAGCAGCGTGCCCCCCTCCTCTCCGTAGACTCGGCGCTGTACTTCCAACTCAGAGGATTTAGAATATCCAAAGAGGCGTACTCGTCGTGCCTACTCTGCGTGACATCGTTTACGAAAACGTGCGTGAGGGCGAGCTTTACGAAAAGCTCGACCGCAATCGTGTGCGTTGCTACGCTTGCGGCCACTGCTGCCCTATTCCGGACGGACAGCCAGGAGTTTGCAAGGTTCGCTACAATCGCGGCGGAACGCTGTATGTTCCTTGGGGATACGTTGGCGGGGTGCAGTGCGATCCGATCGAGAAGAAGCCGTTTTTCCATGCCTATCCTGGAGCCCTCGCCTACAGCTTCGGAATGTTGGGGTGCGACCTCCATTGTGGATACTGTCAGAACTGGGTGACGTCTCAAGCATTGCGTGACCCGAGTGCGATCTCGCCACCACTGCAAGCCTCGCCCGAAAACCTGGTACGCGACGCATTGCAACAAGGCGCTAAGGTTTTGGTGAGCACTTATAACGAACCTCTTATCACCAGCGAGTGGGCGGTGGCTGTGTTCAAAGACGCCAGGGCTGCCGGGCTTCTGACAGCTTTCGTGTCAAACGGTAACGGGACGCCGCAAGTCCTGGAATATCTTCGTCCTTGGATCGACCTCTATAAGGTTGACTTGAAGAGTTTTGACGACCGCCATTATCACGAGCTAGGGGGACGAATCGGGCCCATCCTGGACACTATTCGACGACTGCATGAGATGGAGTTGTGGCTGGAGATCGTGACCTTGCTGATTCCAGGTTTCAACGATTCCGACGATGAACTTCGTCGTCTTGCGGATTTTCTGATTAGTGTTTCCCCGTACATTCCATGGCACGTGACCGCGTTTCACAAGGATTACAAGATGTCCGATCCGGACGACACTCGGCCAGACGACCTTTTACGTGCGGTTGAGATCGGAAAAAGAGCTGGCCTTCGTTATATCTATGCAGGAAATCTGCCCGGAATGGTTGGTGATCTCGAAGATACGCGATGTCACAACTGCGCTGAAACATTGATTAAGCGTCACAGCTACTTCATACAGGATTACCGCCTCACGCCCGAGGGCCGGTGTCCTTCGTGCGGTACCTCGATTCCCGGCCGCTGGGCGGCCAAGTTTGCGGGTCAGATCGCGGACCGACCTTTCTCGCCGCGTCGGACGTCGCCTTTGGTTACAATCCTCAACTAGCAACAACCTGTCGAATTCATGAGGAACTTGCAAATTGTCTGTGCCGTGGCACTTCTTTGTTTCGCAGCCGGTTGCTCCCCTCGCGACTATCTAACGCGCCGGCTTGCAGCTGATCTGATCGCTGGCTCCGATACTTTCAGGAACACGCAGCAGTTCTGGCTGCGGACAGGAATCGTCTCCAATAAAGATTATCTATCTCCTGAATATATGGTGTTGCAGCGCCACGGTTGGATCACGGGCGTGAACGTGCCATGTTCTCCCACCATCGCGCCGCCGCCGTGCTGGGATGTGGCGCTCACCCCGCTCGGAGTGGAGACATTTCGCGACTTAATCCCTAGCAACACCGTGGTATCGAAATACTTTCCAGTCATCGTGGCGCGAAGGGAGCTGATTTCAGTAACCGGCATCATGAAAAATGGCAGAGTCGCTGATGTGGATTTCCATTGGAAATGGGTGCCGGTAAATGAAGTGGGAGCAGCGCTCTATCCGGGAGGCGTACAGTTCAGCTCCAGCGTAGTCTTCAAGCACTACGACGACGGATGGCGTTTGATTGAAGGCAATGCTCCAAAAACTAATCAGAGCTTGGATGACGCTTTAAAAGACGCCCAACCGGCGCAATAACTCTACTGAACTAGCAACTATGACAACTCGAAACCTGACGATCATTATGTTCGCTGCCGTAATCTGTGTTTCCTCCCACGCCGCTGACAAACCGAAACTCACACTAGACGAATTCTTTAATTATGTCGACTATCCCGCAATCCGGATTTCGCCTGACGGGCATGCCGTTGTCATCGAAGCCGAGCACGCCGATTGGGACCAGAGCATCTTTCGCAAGGATCTGTGGCTCTACCGCGATAACGGACAACAGGAAGGAACTCTGACCCAGCTCACCCG
>Ga0070698_100000391_pt1 | contig 46110 bp, 72 predicted proteins | sample KBSK1502metaG_FD_65477 | JGI IMG/M metagenome (GOLD analysis project Ga0070698, IMG submission 65477) | Corn, switchgrass and miscanthus rhizosphere microbial communities from Kellogg Biological Station, Michigan, USA - KBS K1-50-2 metaG | ecosystem: Host-associated > Plants > Roots >...
TGAGACAAACCCGGTATAACTGACTCCTGAGACGGAATCAGTGACACTCACCGGCTGGCCTTTGCTGAAATGGCTAGTGCCTGCGTCGTCCTTCACCTTGAAGGCGAGAGTAGACACGGCGTTGATACTATCATCCTCGGCAAAGCTGCCTTCCTTTACCTGCACAGGAATGCTGTTAATGGCAACGCTTAAAGTACCCATTATGCAGCCCTGCCTCTCGCGCCGAGCTTGAGCCGCACAGTCCGGTCTGTACCTGTATTCACGATCTTTGCGAGCTGCACGCTATCTACCTCTAAGATGATCGTCTGCCCGCCATAGCCGCCAGCACTGGCATGTGCCGGGATTACGCTCTCTCCTGCATGTACCACTGCAATGCCGGTCGACTGAATATAGCCGCCCGAAGCCAGATACGGGATTTGCGGAATATTCGGGTGAATGTGGATAGGCCCGAGATCGATACCGATAGAATCGATACCGCCAATGAAGCCGTTGATCATGCCGATGATCCAGTTGATAGCCTGCCGGATATCCCCGACGATCCCGTTCCACACCCCGGATATGAGCGAGCCCAGACCAGAAAATGCGCCGCCTATGCCTGAAATGATGCCTTGAATGAATGAGCCGAACTGGGAGAAGGCAGCGCCGGCAAGCTGAAACACCAGCCGCCAGGCTGAGAGCCAGATGGCAATCCGGGTGCCAATCCAGTCAAACACAGCGCCTATGGCTGCCCCCACCGCATGCGCAACCCCACCAAGCCAACTGAACGCAGACCCTATCGCTGAAGTCACGACATGTGCAACCCCACCAAGCCAGGAGAAACGAGCCCCGATCCAGCCTGACACCGTGGCCCACACATCGCCCAACCACTTGACGATTTGCCCCCAGTGCTGGATCGCCATGATGATGCCAAATACAACCGCTGCAATAAGCGCACCAATCAGGATATAGGGTAAGGCGGTTGCGATAGTTGCAGTCGCAACCGCCCATTGGCCGATTGCCCACGCTGCAAGTCGGCCAATAAGCGCCGGTAACGTCTGCAAAAACATGGCGAGTTTCATACCGGCGATAGCCAGACCAATCGCAAGTAGTCCATTCTTAATGACCTGCACCCAGGGGTTGGCTCCCTGCATCCAAAGCACGAATTGTCCCAATCCAAAGACCAGGTTATCTATAGCAGGTACAAGCACTCCTGTGAAGAACGACCCGAGCTGCCCGAGGCCACCTGCAAGTAATCCCTGGACGATAGGAATAAGATTACGCAAGGCTGGCCCGAGAATTTGACCAACTTCGGTAGCCAGTGTTTGAAAGTCTGCGACGAGTGAGGCAAACCCTTCGCTCTGAAAATACCCCATCACACTTTTGATAATCGGCCCGAGCGCCTTAAAGGCTGGCCCAACGACACTCATGAGTAGCCCGCCTATTTTTGCTAAAGCTGGCATTCCCTCCGAGGTAAACCACTTCATGAGCTGCGTCAGAATAGGCATTACAGCCGTACCGATCTTGATCTTGAGGTCTTCAAATGTGTTTTTGAGGATACCTATCTGACCCCCGAAGGTCTTCGCCGCAGCTTGTGCGCTGCCTCCAAACTCGGTACCGAGTTCATGCAAGATTACCTTCTGCGCGCCGATGATGTTGTTGTGGGCCATCATCGTCTTGATCTGCTCTTTTTCGGATGCTGAGAACGTGACCCCGATGCGCTGCAAGGCGGTCATACCGGTGAGTGGATCGCCTAATGCCTTGCCGACCTGGATCGCACTTGACTTCAAATCCTGGCCCATCGCCTGGCTCACATCTAAGATAGATTGTGTAGCTTGTGGGAACACGCCCTTGCCGATGTTGGTGAAGGTGAGTAGTAGGTTCTCTCCTGATTGCACGGTATCATGCGAAAAGTCGGTCGTTTGCGAAAATGCATCGGCCATATCATTGAGCGATTGGGTTGTCTCGCCTGAGACATCTTTTGTCGATTTCAATACCTGGTTGGTCTGCGCTTCGACAAATCCGTGTTTCTCGGTAACTGCAATGACATCCTCGAACTGGTTTTTGAGTTCCCCTAATGCGCCCCCAACGGTGAATAGTCCTGCATCGATTGCGGCGAATTCAAGACCCCTCTCAAGCAGATGCTTGAAACTACCGCCCGTCTTTTCAGCAGTATCACCCGTTTTTTTCAGCGAAGATGAGATAGCGTCACTTGACTTTTTCGCGGTATCACCTACCGAGGACATGTCGGACTTCACCGATTTGACGCCACTGGACAAATTGGAGATATCGGCGCGATATTTGATAAGAATGTCACCCAGGACTGTACTCATGTTTGCCTGTTTCTCTCGGCCTCTACTTCTGCTTTCGCTTCCTCTTTGGCCTTTGCTATCTCCGCTTCATGGTCCTCTTTTTCCAACTGATAGAAAACGACCCACTCATGAAATTCTGTGGCCGTCATACGCTCGAAGAATTCATCGAGGGTAAGGCCACTGCCGGCGGCTCCGAGTTCACGGTAGAGGAAGAGTTGGAATCGGGCAATTGGGCTGCGGCTAACTTTTTTTTAGCCTCGGCTAAGAGGTCTACCCCGATATTGGATGCCTCGGACGCCAGGTCAGAGAGCGGCTTCAAGGCAGCAAGGCCGAAGTCGGCCACGGTATCAATGTCCGTATCGCTGAACAGGCGTTCTTTGGTATCGAGCATAATCAACGACCTGGCAACGACCGCTGCCATCATGAGTATTTCATCCGTGCCATCGGGCGTATCAGAGAGCTTCTCGCACCATTTCAACTCGGTCGCTCTGAGTTCAAGCATCGAAAGTTCGCCGTCCAATTCCTCTACCCCTGGAATAGAGAAGATGACCGGCTTCTCTTGCAATTTGCGTTGAAACAGTAAGGCCCGCGCCTCTAATGCTGAATGTGCCATATCGGTCCTTTCTAAGAATTAAAGAACTCGTCAGTCAGCAGGAATACCAAATCCTGCGTCACCACCTTGCCCACATCGTCTTTGATGTTGCAATCGCTTGCATAACAGAAACCCTCATAGCGGTTCCCCGGCGGTGTCTGGAATGAGACAATCAAGAAATCACGAGCTACCAGGCTTTGCGCCCGAGCAATGTTGATCCAGAATGAACCATACTTTAATGTTCCCTCAAGCAGCGTTGGCGTGAAACTGTGCGCGCCACCGGAAGCCGTCGCACTCACAAACGTCGTGGTGTCCTCGGTGTTCATCTTGCCGGTGAATTCACAGGATGCCGCCTCGGCAATAACAGCATAGGGGAAGTAGTTACCTGAGTGAAAGCGCACGAGTGCGCCCGGTATGGCTTGCGTGAACACAATACGCGCATTGGCCCGAAACAGTGTAAAAGGTGGCGAGCCAGTAGGGGTGATCGTAGTATAGACGTTACTGCCACCGACGATGCGCGTGATTACCGCATCAGGAGATGTACCACCTGTCAGGCTATTTGTGGTGCGTGTGATTAACGCTTCAGCCGTCTTTGCCAACGTGCTAGCAAATTCAACGACCCACGGCGCAGCAGGCCCAGGCCCACCGGTCACCAGAGCATTACCTGCACCGATGCTCGACAGGGCTTGTAACCTGGTTTGCACGGTTGAGGCCGGGTCATTCCAGTTGATTGTTCCTGTCGTCTGACCGCCGAAGGTGAGAGTGAACGTCCCACCGGTCGGGTTGCCTGTGAGCGCAATTTGCTGCACTTCGTCAAATTGCGCCTGTACCACCGTTGCTACCGATTTGTCCAGGTAGCGATGGGCAGCCACCGACGTCACATAGGTGATACCTCCGTCTACCGTCGCGGTCGCATCGTCAGTCAAGGCCACAGACGGTAGAGACGCGACTAAAACTTGCGATGAGTAACCAGCTACAGCCATCGTGTGGCCTTCCTTTCTTAGTTATTAAGCCAGGGTAACGGTACCGTTCATCAGGATGCTAAAATCGACGGTGACTCGTGACTTGGGATCCGTCTTGATGTTATAGTCCGTGATCCAGGCCGAGAACGTGTAGGTATTTGTGCCATTGGGCGAGAACACGAACGTCGTCAGCGTCCTGGCAAAGAACGCGGTTTCGATCACGAGCTGCCCGTTGGTATCCGCCTTGTTCCACGATCCCGATATCTTACACTGCAGTTCTAGCAGGGTTGGAACAAACGTTTTTGTCCCGACAGCAGCACCACCGGAACCGCTAAAAGCAGTAGTTTCGTCGGTGCCCATCTTAAACGGCAAATCGTGGGTTTGAATGTCCAGAATGGCGTTCGCGCCAATCTTCAGCGTCGCTGGATATGCAGCTACAGCCATAGTGGCATCTCCTATTCTTGTGTAAAGATTTCATACTCTACAGAGGTGTGTAAGACTTTATAATCGCCTGGGTCGTTCATCTGGATCGCCGCCTGGTAGAGAAAGTAGACCAGGGATTGACTTGCAAGCGTCATCGGTTTTTGATCGAGCAGGAAGTTCATCCTGGCAAGGATCGCTTGAGACTTCGCAAAGCCACCGAACTGACTATCCCAAATGTGCAGTTTGTATGCGGTGAGATATCCTCGTCGGCCAAACGCATTAAAGGGCTGCTCATGCGCATCGCCCACCGTGATGTAAGGGAATGGCTGGCTTTCAGGCACGGTAGCGAAATCGAACACGGCATACGTTCCCATGAGCGGAGTCGCTAGCATCGCCATCAAGGTAGTATCGCCGGTGAGACGGGCATAGACAGCCGCCTGCACTTCGCCTAAGGATGTTTGCGTGCTCATGTCATTTCCTCAATCGCACGAAGCATCGCATCTGGATGCAAGCGCACGCCTTGCTTCATTTGAGCATTGCTGATTGCGGTCACAGCCTGTTTCATATACTCATCGATGATCGGCAAGATATGCGCTACCTCGTCCCTATCCGATTGCTTCTCTTTCTCAGAGAGCCCGGCGTATGGCGTATCGGCTTGCCGTTTCCATCGCTGTACCAGTTCATGCGGGATGATATAACGAAAGTGATTCCTCCCTTGCTCAAGGTCACATCGGTTGAAAAGATAGTCCATCCATCGTGCCCAGCTCGCATGTTCTTTATCGGCTAATTGCTCGATCAGCGCTTGCCTATTCAAATGCTCACTCCTAGCTCAGCCTGCAACTGCTTGGACCCTGCATCAAAACCCTTTCTCAAGAACGGCCTACCTTGCATCTTGCGCGTCCCCTCATGCACCCACAGCGCATAATAAACATTTGTTCCAACCGTGCTTTCCAGGTATTTCGAGTTATCCACATGGAGCGACGCCCGCAGCCGCCCGCCATGATAACCTTTGATGCCTGTGCTTTCAGGCGTGCCAACCGGACAGTTGATCTTGGCGACTTTCTGAGCCGTGAACCCGGCGCTGTGTACGGCTTTATTGGCGTGCTCAGCTTGCCTGGTGTATTCCTCATCGATATTCTTGAATGCCGCTTCCATGCCGCTGATCGTGACTTCATCGCTCATGAGTGAACCGTCCCTTGACAACGTAGTGCATACTGTGCTACAATTGCACTACGTTGTATTACATCACCAGGAGGAACATCTATGAACCATCCCTCTCGTAAACCAAGCAGTATTCGTCTCAGTGCCGAAGCTAAACGATTGCGGGCTGCTCTTGCACAGAAACTTGGTGTTACCCAAACTGCTGTTATTGAACTAGCAATCCGTGAACTCGCTAAGAAGGAAGGCGTCCAATGACTCCAGAAACTTTGGCTTATACGGCTGGTTTGATTGATGGAGAAGGCAACATTGGCGTCCAGGGAATCAAGCCAGCAGGGCATCACAAACGTCCGAATCATTACCTGGTTGTGCGCATCAGCATGTGCGACCTGCCTATCATTGAATGGCTGCATGACACATTTGGTGGCTTCGTCACCACTCGCACTAACCACCCAAGCCGCCAGAACAACAATCGCCGCCCTCAATGGGCATGGGCTATTTACAGTTCCGATGCACAAATTTTCTTGGAGCAGGTACTTCCCTACCTTCAAGTAAAGCGACGACAAGCGGAGCTGGCTATTGAGTTTCAAACTTTTACCTCTGCTCATCCAATGCATTGGAAAAAGAACCGCACAGCAGAAATTGTGAACCGCAAAGATGAATATCGTCATCAGATCAGCCAACTGAACTTGAACCGTGGCGCTTTGGTAGAACTGCATCATGATTATCTTCATCCTTCTTTCTAGTGGACAGTTCCCGTGGCTTGCCATTCTTCCAGGTAGAGAATGATATCGGTGTTCGCCTCGTCGTAGTTGCTCACACCGCGTATCCAGTACGTGTGATTGCCGTACATCATGCGCCATTGCACGAGAATGTTGACGCCGCGCCGCCAGCGCATGAACGCCCTGCTCTGCACGCCCGGGTAGAGTTGTTGCGCCATGAACTTCTCATAAGGCGACCAGGTTCTAATCGTGATAGGCACTTCCGTTAGTCCTGGCACATCCGTCCAGGTGCCACCGCCGACGAAGCCGCCTTGCCCGTCTGGTGTGCCGGTGAGCTTCTGGAATTTGGCATAGACCTTGCGCCCTGATGCTGTCGAACTGACTTGTTTGCGGCTTGAGAGCGATGGCATGAGTTACCCTTTTGCAGGCGAAATGACGAGATCGAATTCTTGCCCGATATGGGCATTGAAAAAGACCGCCGCCGCCGCTGGATTGACGATCAGCATTTCCAGGTGCGCCGAGGGCGTTGCACTCCCAAACGGTTCGCCCTGCACGCCATTGAGTTGGACAAAAGCTCCCTCAACGGATTGCGCTTCTTCGGCTCCCGGTTCTTTATAAAAGGCACGCGAGCGACTTACCTGATCAAGTCGAAATCGTGCACGTATACTCATAACACCCATGTCTTTCTGCCTACGAAGATGTTTCGTAGCTCGTCTGATTTGTCCTCACCGAGCCGGTTTTCATACTTCCAGGCGATGTACTGCAACAACAGTAGTTTCAGTTCAGGCGGTAATGTCGTATAACCCGCGGTATATGTCAGCCGGTACTGGTAGGCCGGAGGCGGATATTGCAGGTAGACCACGCCAGGAATAGGCAACGTGTCCACCACATACTGCGACACTCCACTGACCGATTGAGGCCAGGTCTGCCAGGCTGCGAACGCGGTTTGCCGGTACTCAAACAGGCTCACCGCCACTAATGGTGGTTGTGGCATGGGCAAGATGAACGGAGCCGGGCTAAACGGGTTCGCTCCCAACGACTCGTTGTACTGGTAGAAATCCTGGTCATAGAGCAAGCCAGGGCCGGTGAGACTCCCGGCATTGATTTGAGGCATGGTCCACTGTGCTTGCAGCGTCTGCGGGGCAAATGATTTCCCGGTCAGCCGCTCCGCATCGGCGCGACATTGCGAGATCAAGGCAGTAAGTAGCGTATCGTCATCGCTAAAATCTACGCGCAGGTAGGAACCTGTGACGAGCGACCGTAGATCGGGAAGCTGCACAGGTTCTACCGCTACCGGTACCGTGACTTGCCAATCAAGTTTCAAGCTATCCATGCGCCATGCCTCAATTCTTACGCAGCCGGGAAGATGTTCGGCGCTGCCAGGAGAGCCAGCACGGAGTAGACCGCGCCGGTAGTGACACCTGCTTCAACAGAACGCACGCGCACCCATTGCTTGCGCCCAATATAGTCGATCCTCTGCACGACGGTAGAGGCTGCGTTGAAAGGCAAGAACGTAGCAGCCGTGCCATATACCCCCACTTCAGGGCCAGGCATCAAGTCAGCTGCAACGACAGTGCTATACGTGCCAGGCGAGCCTGAGCCGTTGTCGTCCGCCTCCTCAATCACAAAGGTGTGTGTCCCGTCAGTCCAGAGCCCTGGAATGAACACCAGGGCAAGCGCACTATAACCGCCATTGCGATAGCGGTTGATATCGGCTCCTGATGTGCCTGTACCTATATAGGCTTTCGGCAAAAGCGTCTGGATCGCCCAGAGGTATTTACTCGGGTTTTTCCCGATCACACCCGGAAAAGACATGTGTTCTATCTCCTTTGTCTTTTGCCTTTACAGCAAAAGGACAACTAGGCCATCTTCAGTACAGAGATCGCTTCAGGAAGCACGACCTTACCACCCACGCGCACGCGCGCGAGGTAGGCCACCTGGTTCTGAATGGCGAACAGTTCTTTCAAGGTTTGGAAGGTCAGGCCGACCCTATCCACAATCTGGTAGCCTTGCCCGATATCGCCGAAGATCACAGGCAGCTGACCGGCGGTGTAGACGTTCGCGCCTGTAGTTGGGTTAGGCATATCAGGCATTTCAACTATGGGCCTCCCGAAGAGGGTTTCCCGGAATTCGTCACCGAACATGGTCCAGAGTGGGCGGGTCGTGGTGTCGGCAAACAGCCGACACGCGCCTATGGTGGCGTTGCTCATAAGCCAGGTTGCGGTCGGTCGGTACCCTGATTTGCCAACGTGCATGAGCGAGATGATATCGGTTGGCAGGATTTTATGGTTGGTACTGTCGGTACCGACCAATCCGTTCATGCCGCCAAAGGAAGCCTGCGCCGCGACCGTCAGGATGCCTTCAGGACGCGCCACGCCGTTACCCAGGATGAATGCCGTGCCTTCCTTTTGGGCAAATTGACGGGTGAGACGCTTGAGGATATAGGCTTCCACGTCAAACACGCTATCCTCGAGGTTCTGCCGACTGAGTTTGAGGTAACCGTTGAGTTCGCGGGCAAACACCTCGATCATACCCAGGTTCGGATCAGGGGACGCCTGGAAGCCGGTCTGCTCATCCGACCAGAAGATGTTAGTGTCTGTGGTTCCCTCACTCGGGATCAGCAATTTCTCACCGCCGATGGTCTGCGTATCGGCTAAAGAGCGCAGGGGTGAAATCAAGAACAGCTTTTGGATAAACTTGTCACTTAAATCCGTTCCAGCAAAAAATCCTCCAAGATCCGCTGCAGCGCTGACCATAACCTTCTGTTCGGGCGTAAACTGGTCGTAGTCCATGTGGTTGAAGGAGATGTACGAAAGTTCTTCCCTGGTAAGCGCGGTTGCATCGCCGCCTTTTCTCAGGAACTTCTCAATCGCTTTCGTAGCAGGGGGTTTGTAAGAGCCAGCAGTAGAGCCAGGATAGCCGCCCGCGACAGGGGGGCGCTGCATGGCAAGCATCTCTTCTTTATGCTGCAACACCAGCTTTTTGTATTCTTTAATCTCGCCGCTGATCTTCTCGTTGATCTTGTTCAGTTCAGCCCGGGCCTCGGCCGCGATGGGCCCGCCCTGGCTGATCTTCAGTTCGGTCTTGTCTTGCCGCTCCTCGATGGTTTTGACACGGTCGTCGAGGTGCTTGTTGAGCTTCTGAATCTCGTCCGTCAGCTCTTTGAGTTCTACAAAACTCGTTGTCATAAAAAATCTACCTCCGTTCATGGCTGAAATTTACGTTTCATCCACGCTCGCGGGGTAGATATACAGCGCCCACTGCGTTTATTCGGTTGTTATGTCACGAAGGGTAGTCTAAGCAGCGCCTTCGTTTGTATTCAATTGTGCCAGGGTCATTGTGTTAACGGGGTAGATAAATCAGCGCCCGTTGGTGTTATTGGCGGAAACCAGCCCCTCAGTACTTGGTGGTAGGCAAGGGACTAGCTCTAGAAAGGACCGTTTTTCTTATGCCAAAAAACCGACCTGTTAATAGTATACCATACCGGACTAGATACCCCGAAACGAGTTTTGTGCGTGTAGCACGTTGACCAGATCATCCAGCAGCGTGTGCATATCCGCAGGAGGCGCTTCCGCGTTACCGTCCTGCTCATCTTGTTTCTGCTCAGGCGTCGGGTCGTTCTCAGAGGATGAATAGACGGGGTATCCTTGCAGGTCTGCCGCTCGTTGGGTCGCCGCCGACTTGAGCACTTCCTTGATAGCCTTCACATGCTCATGGATACCATCAGCTGCTTTGGTCAGTTTGGTGTGATTAGCCGCTGAGATCACCCGGCCCGCTTTAGCTTCTTTCGTCTCCGGATTATCATCGGCGCTCATATATAGCGGCATGGCGGTACTCTCATCGTCGTCAGGTTGCAGGTACTCGGTCATGTTTAGCGCGATCCCTTGCTGCACATACGCACGCACAGCTACGCCAAACTGCTCTAAAGCTGTATCGACATCCTCTGCTGGCCGATCGCCAATTGCGAACGCCTGGGTCATGGCATTCCTGAACGGATACCAGAGATTCCAGAGGTCCGAAACCCAGTCCTGTTGTGTCACTTGCGCATAATCTGACGCATAATCTTTGGTTGTGATCACAGCAGGCGATTCCTGCTTTATTTTACCTTTCATAAAAAAACTCCTCATACCGTTTTTTACGATGTTTACCTGGGATAAGTCATTCATGGGGAAGACAACAGCGCTTCCCTCTTTTACTTCTACTTCCAGCAAATTGCGGATAGAGCGGCCTTCTTCTTTCACCCAATCAACTTGCTGCGCTATATACCCCATCGATTGCTTGGTGATCGTTCTGGCTTTGAAACTGGCGTAGAGTTCCCGGCCTATCTGAATTTCTTGCAAGAGCTTCACTTTGATGTAGAGCCCTTTGTGATCCTCATCGGCATCGAAAATGCCACCTGGGACAAGAAGAGGATTATCATAGTTGTGATTCCAGAGATAAGGCCACAAGTAATCCAGGTCTTGTGCTGACTTGCGCGCATACGAGACTTTCAGCGTCTTCTGAAACGCGCCTTTCATCGTGCGATCATCGCCAAAATCGATGTTCCCAATATAGTTGAGGTAGCCCTCAACGATACCCTGTGCATCGTTAGTGGCTTTGATCTCGCCGCCCAGGATGGGGAAGTATTCGGTTTTGCGTTCGATCTTTGGTGTTCTCATAGCTCACCACATCCTTTGTTTCGTCTCATAGAGGCGATATGCTTTGGGTAAGGCATCCCTGACCAGCATCGCCGCCTGCGCCATCATGGCCGCTGTGACAGACGCGCCCTCGGCTTCCTGCTCAAGTAATAACGCCAGTGCATAATCATAGCCTTTCGCGCTCACCTGGCTGCGCGAAAGGCCCAGACTCAGTAGGTTGGCGATATACTCTTCGACTTGTGTATTCATCGCTTTGCCTTTAATAATGCTCTATACTGATCTCGCGGTACGGCTACTTGCGGTAACGACCTGGCTAACCGCGTCAATGCTTTACTGATATCATCTTCCAGGCTACTGTCAGGCGCATTTTCGTAGTATTGCGTGCAGCGACAATTCACGATCTCGCCAGCGCTGGCCCCTAATGACGTATCGCCTGGAAACATCAACTGTGAGCCGCCAACCTCAAACGGTTCGTCCATGCCTACTGTTTGCCCGTCTGCTTCTCTATGGTCAGGCCGGGTATGACCGTCGTTCGTAGCCAGCCACACCTTATTCAGCGACAGGTCAGACGCTTTAGCTGCCTCCTGGCTACCATAGTTCGATGCTGCTACGACTTCTGTACTGACTATGGTCTTGATCCGTTCTTCGGTCTGGAATGCGTATAGATCATCGACCCTTTGTGAAAGCTGCGGGATGCTTTCTCCTGCCTCGACTCCATCGGCCAGAGCGCTTTGGAGCAACGCGAGCGTATACTCATCGATCTGCTTGACCTTCGTGCCCGCCATCGACAAAAGATAGACCAGCACATCCGGTGAATACAGGTTAAAATCAAGTGCAAGTTGTTTCTGCTCAAACGGCTTCTCTCCATATTTCAAGTCCTTTATGACGGATTCCCCGCTGTCTGTCCCGACATCTTGATAAACACTCACAATCAAGTTTTTCAGCGTCCCTTGCTGCTCTAAGACGGTCAGAGCGTGTGCTGCGTTGGGGGCTGCATCTGAGATATCACCTCTACTCACAGCCGCGGCAATCGTCTTATGTTCGTCCTTAAAGTAGTCTTGCAGCCTGCTCACGATCACCTTCTCCCATTTTATCCTTTGGCTCTCGACCGATTTCATGTAGGCCGCTTTCTCATCGGCGGTCTGTAAGTCCAGCACTTTGATTTGCACAGTAGGAGGCAGCATTTTCTGAGGCGGCTTATTATCAGGAAGCGGTTGGTTATCATCCACCGGGTTATCCGGGTTATTATCATCCACCGGGGTAACGATCGTATGTGGTAGGAGTTGAGGCGGAGGTGACGGCGGATTAATCGTCTTGCCGGATAGCGCCTCGATGTACTCGTCCAGGTCTTCGATGTGAACCGGGATATTATTAATGATCACGAAGTCTTTCACTGGCAATGGCTTCTTGCCTTGTATTTCGCGCGCTTCCAGGAAGGTCGCGGTACTGCCCGTGAATTCAGCCTGTGCTCTATCGCTATCCTGCGCTTTGGCCTCTTTGAGCTGGTCAGCGATCGTCTCTACATCATCTTTGTCGTAGCCCAAATACCCGCCATAGCGCGGGGTGAGCCACATGTTGAGCGAGTCCTCGAACATGTCCATGAGTGGAAACACTATGTCCGTGTAGAGGAACCTCTTTGCCGCATCCTGATTATCAAAAGTAGCGTCCGCAAGTCCAAGTAGGAAGGTTGGAAAGTTAAAGAAGATGCCAGCAATGTCGCGGTCGCTCTTCGTATCTGATTCGAGCCAATCCAACTCCATCGGGCTCATGCTCATGCTCTGCCACTTGACACCGCCATGCAAGATCGCCGTTTCGCCGGCATTGCGCGGCCCGGAGAATTTCTTGCGTATCTCATCTTTCAGACTCTTATATTCCTGATCGCCCAAGAGCGCATCAGTCACCCACGCGCCGCCTGGTCGCGCCATATTGTTCAGCAGACCCAGGTTCCACTTTTGCCCGGCTTTCTGTACGTCAATCAGCATGGCCGCCACCTCTACCGGTGACATGCCGTAGATATCATCGTTACCTGCGAATAGTTTGTTGTGCATCACGAACGGGTCAGGATAGCGGCGCGGCGGTGTGAACGTGCCGAATTCATAATAGACCGGCCCATTCTCATCGGCCTTGATCTTGGTCAAATCAGGGCGCAGGTTATACAACTCATCGAACTTGGACGCCGGGCGCATACTGGCATTGATGCCCAGGACATACGAGTTACCAGTCAGGCAATAATAGGCGAGCATCGCTTCTCTGAACTGGCTACCCGAGATTTTAGGCGCAGGTGTATCCCATAGCGTCATCAGTTCGTCATTCTGCCCGGTGATCTCTTTTTGCTTGCTCTTGTCGGTATAATGCTTCCATTTGATACCGGCTCCGGCCCTGGCGATATGCCCAACTACACGGAAGACAGTTTTTGAGCGATAACCTTCCTGGATGTACGCTCGCATATTCCTCGGCATTGTAGCAGGTGTGCCGACGCCCTGATTTTGCACGACGACCGCGACGTTCGGGTTGTCCTTTTGCTGCGTGCTATGGCCGTAGCCTCTGTTTCTATTGCGTCTACTCATATAGCCACCTCTACGACATTCCAGCAATCGGCTACGTCGGTAAGCAGTACATCAAACACACGGGTGATATTCTCCGGCTGGTATTGATGCACGGAGACTCTGAAATGCGCCTCTGTGACTTCCCACGCCTTTGTCAGCGTGAAGAGCGTCTGCTGACGAACCAGGTAGCTCATCACTGCACTGACCGCTTCTATTAGCTTCATTCCCATCCACCTCCTTCGCCTTCGTGCTCTTGCGCCCATTCCCACGGATTGATCAGCAGCCCGCCTTTGGTGAATACCTCCTGCTCTGCTGTTTTCGCCTCTTCCTCTGCTAGTTCAGCTTGCTCGGCTGTCAGCGCCTCGGCCTGGATGATGTGCTCTATCGAAAGCGTGGTGTCGATCTCTTCTTCTTCGGCGTCCAGGTCCAGCAGACCTGGACGGCCATAGGTTGAAATGACAAGCGCCATCATGGCGTGGCAATCCGGGTACTCATCGTGCGGCGCTTTGGGGAAGCTGAACAGTTCTTTCTCTGCTTCCTCGATGCCCTCCATGTTCTTGTTGTGATAGACCTTGCCGTTGCTATAGAGGATGGAGCCGGTGGTGGAACGCATGATCTTATCGGTCTTCGGTTGGAACGGCTTGATGGGCAAGCCTAGCGAGATGAGATACTGGATCATTGCCAGTTGATAGCCCACTTTCTCAACAGCGATGATGCTGTGCATAAAGCGTTGGAAGATGAGCGGTATCTGCTGCTGCTGCTCTGGAAAGTCCAGGTGCTCGTGGAGCGCGTGCAGCAAGAGCGCATCCTTATACGGCGTGATGGCCCACGTTTCCATCAAGAAGAAGTCGGCGGTGCTTTTCGTGGAGACGGCCAGGTCAATCACGGCCAGGTTCCAGCAATCCTTGATCGGCACGGTGACACGGCCTCGTGGTGTTTCAAGCAAGTAGGATTGTGTTTGTTGATCGACCGTGAACCAGCGTCGATCACGCTCTTTGTAGATGAAGCCGCCATAGGGGATCGGGCTTTGCTGGTATTGCGATGAGTAGTGCAGCGGGCCTAAGCCGCGTTTGAGCGTCTCTAACACCTCGCGTGGGAACTTTGCAGGCCAGAGCAGCTCGCCTTCTTGTGTGCGCACATCGTAATGGCCAAGCGAAGTGCTCTGAGCACGTGCAGGCTCGTATTCTTCCGGTAGGTCGACGTGCTCCCAGCCCTGCTTGAGAATATGCCCGATCAGATCGTCCTCGTCTAATCGTTGGCCAACGACAATCATGGGCCCGTTCTCTTGGTCATTCAATCGGCTCATCCACGTTTTGCCGAACCACTCTTTTGTCGCTTCGATGTCGGCACGGCCAGCCATCGCGTTGTTGGGATCGTCGATCAAGAGATGACTAGCGCGTTTGCCGGTGGCAGAACTGCGCACGGCCACGGACATGCAATAGCCGCGCCGGTTGTTCTGAAAGAAGATCTTGACGTTCTGGCTCGTGGAGAGCTTGAAGAGATGCCCGTAGCGATCCTGGAACCATTCAGACTCAATCAGGTCACGCCGGTACTTATTGTCTCGCACAGCCAGGTCTAACGAGTGCGAGGCACATAACCACCTGCTATACGGGTCGTTGATCCAGCACCATACCGGGAAGAGCACCGAGACAAACGAGGACTTGGCGTGCCCTGGTGCAAGCGTGATGGCTAAGCGTTTGATGCGCCGTTCAAACACCGCTTGCAGGTGATCGCAAATCACGTCCAGGTGCCAGTTCCACAGCAGCGGTGTGCCCGGCTCAATCACAGGCCAGGCGGCTTTGGCGAAGTGCTTGAAGGTGAGAGCATAGCGCAAGGCTTGCTTCTTTTCATCGTCGGTCAGCGGCGCATTGAGGAGTGTCATCGCCATCAGCTCACCTGCTCCTGTTCTTGCGCTTCCGCATCCTCATCTAAGAGGCGCTGAATAGCCAACCGTGTGCGAGGCGATATCTTATTGAGCGGCACACTGAGCACGTCTTGCGCTTCTGTCTCACGCGGCGCGACAATCAGCACTTTGACGTACTGAGCCAACGCATCGGAAAGTGACTTGTGCGAGCTAATCGGTAGGATCTCGTCGGCTTGCAGGTGCTGAGCCAGTTGATGCAAGCCGATACGGGCAATGGTTGCAGCGTCATCGGGAATAGGGAAATGGGCAATAGGACCAGAGATGGGGGTATGCGGTCCGGTCCGTGGTCCAGTGGTCCGGTCCGTGGTCCAACCCTCGCTATTGCGTTTGCGGATAAGGGTTGTCTTGGAAACGTCGTATTTGGCTGCAAGCGCGCGCAAAGTAGCCCCCTGCTCATACTCAGCCTGAATTGCTTTCCAATCGGTCAAGGGTCATCTCCCCGCCTGTAAAGCCTGTTCTACCGCTATTCTGCGCTGATACATTGCCACTAACAACAATTAGTGTACACGTTGCCTGCTTGCTTACTCCAATAAAAAACGGCGCCTCAATCCGTGGATTGAGAACGCCGAAAATCGATGTATTGCGTTACTTGACACGTTCTATAGCAATAGTATAGCCCTGGGTTCACTTAAAGTCAAGTTCGGGGGCCTGGCTGATATGCTCCTCAAAGCACCCATCCTTCGCCACAGGGCTAGGATGCACATTGCCTCAGCCAGGCTATGGTAAGCCGGTTAGAAAGGGGACGGCAGCCCCTCGTGCTATGTCCGGAGCAAGCAGAAAACCGTAACCCGCCTAAACGTCCGGACTCGCCAACGGGTTTGGCCCCACTGCCGCAAAAAGTAGCTTGCTAATCGTTCGTTTTGCGCGGTCGGTGCAGGATATCCTCGGTAATACGCGCCACGACCGGCTGGCCCAGGCCGCGGAAGATCGCCAGGAGGTCACACCACATGCCCCTTTTGCCGACCTCTTCATCTAATTGTTTGACCCAGGTCGGGGATAGGTGTTTCAAGCGTATTACCGGCATCTGATCGGTATCCTGGTCCATGGTGACCGCACCATTTCTAACAAATCTATACCGTTGATTATAGCACAAAATGGAAAGCCTAAAACGGTGAAACGCCAGCTCTGATCCAGCTAGCGTCTCAAGGAGAATATCTATGAATGTGTAACCATTGGTAGTATAGCACAAAATAAAAGCCCTCCGGACGTTCCGCACACGGAGGGCTTGGGTTGTCTGTGCTTCTTTTCAGTTGTCAATCTCTTTCGGGTAGCGTCACCTCCCTTGCAAAAAATCCCACCTTCGACCTTACCGAAGGTGGGCCAGCGCTGTTCTAGGTCTTATGGTACCTACCCACCTGCGCCTGGGGGCCACTCGTCATACCGCTCTTATGCTATCATCCGGGTATCGGGTTGTCAATCCTACTCGGCTGGAAACTCAGGCAAGAACGGATCAGGCTCGACCCATGTGCCATTGAGTTTTTCCACAGCTTCAGCGAGGCTCCTGCATAGTTCCCGGGTCTGCACATTGCTGAAGTATTTCAGGTGCTCGTTGATATTCGCCTGCTCGTCATCGATGATCAAGAGATCAGTTGCGCCATAGAGCGCCGCCAGCGTCTGCACCATACCTGCTTTCCAGACGGTTGTTTTCACGTACTGAAATGCCGGGGCTTTCATGAAAACCTGGACATTGCCATCAAGTACATCATGTTCATAAAGCCATACTTCTGTAGCTTCTCGCATGGCTTCCGGGCGAGAAGTGAGATAGACAAGCTTATAGCCATGACCGCGAATAGCCACGAGAGACTCTACCACACCGTCGATTAGCGTATCCTTCGGCACCTGCGCCGGGTCGAACACCGCACGCCAGTACACGTTCGTCGCTTCCCGCTCATCATAATAGGGGTAGCCGCCCGCCTGCTTAATGTAGGCTTGTTTCACTTCCTCCGCCTCTGCGAAGCGAGCATCCACATTAGCAACCACGCCATCAAGGTCAATTATCGCTAGTTTCAAGACGTTCTCCTTGCTGGCCTATAAGCCGACCAGCGGGCCGATTGGCGAAACGATTAGGTAAGAGGTGCCTCGTAGGGTTCGCACCACTCGCACCGGCAATTCGGGGGATGTGTGCCTGTTTCATCCTGCTTGTCCTCTTGCTCATCTGCCCAACACGGACAGGTCTTATCAAGACAGTGAAAATTATTCTGACTGTCATGATAGAAGAGCACGATCTGCTCTTCGTGGATGCGCGGCGGCGGCGGTGGGAATGTTGTCATGTGCTTTCCTTTCTGGGCTGATAGGCTCAGCCCGAGCCACTATTCGCTACTTCGCGGCTTTCTTTTCTTGCGCCGCCACCAGGCGCTCATGCAAGACTTCCCCCTGTTTCACGGTCAAGTCCTGGTCGGCAATCACCTGCTTGAAGAGACTCTGTTTCCAGACTTCCCAACGCTTGCGTACAATGCCCTCATCATCTGAACCCGTCCAGAGCCAGAAATCGCTATAGAGCTTTTCCACATCGCTAGGTTTCATACGCTCAGGGAACGCCGGAGAACCATCCCCATTAGTAAGGTGCTCAGTGCCTGGCGTTGCTTTAGGCTGTACTCTATCAGCTTCTACTACCTTGTGCCCATTGTCGGATACTTGACCGCGATCTAGCGGTGCATCGGCCAGGCGCTCACCCTCGTCAAACTCGTCTCCTGTGAACTGCGTCCCATACCCAAGCATGGCTAACGCTCGCCCGACTGCGCCCGTTTCACATTTTTCGATATAATCAGGGAAGCTCGCAGCCTTCTCTGACTTCGTGCCTGTAGCGCTTCCTCCTTTGCCATCAGCAACGGTGGCGTGAAAAACGCAGAACCCGGTGGCCTGCTTGACAACTTTCTCCTTACGCTTCAACTCATTATTCCAGACCATCACCTCCTCGGTCGTTTCACGGTTCAGGTCCAGTGTTACCAGTTCCGTACTAATCTCGCCTTCAGGGCAGATATCACGGAACCAGCAGAGCCGCCAGGCGACCGGGAGGTAGTCCTTGCCTTGTAGTTGTATCAGGTGTTCGTTAGGATTAAATGTCATTACCTTACTCCTTACCAGCCACGAGAATTGCGGCTGGCGTTATCGGCTGCGGATTGCGCCCGTTCTGCTTTACGATCTACATCATTTACGCGGTATTCCAGGTTGTCCAGGTCATTGCGCAATCGGTAAATCTGATTCTTGACGCTTTCCTCAGATCGCTCGACATGATCAATACTGGCATACTCATCGTGCTCGTGGTTATCCATGTCGCGCTCAAGTGCTTCAATGCGCTCCACGAGCGGCTTGATTGCCTCTTCGATCCAACGCTGTACCATTTCCTTTTCGTCTTGATCCATTGATTCTTCCTCCGAGAAGAATTCAAGGAGGAAGAAGCGCAATTCCTCGCGCTCGTCCTCCAACAACTTCTGCCAGGGATCGTTCATAGTCCCTGGCTCAACTCCCAATTCAGGTAGGCCGTGCGACCTGCTGTACGGCCTGCTGCTAAACGTTCACGCTCTATCTGGACAATAAACTCATACAGATTCGAGTCATATACCTCGTGGCTGAACTCCCACCCATCGGACGGGTGATAGTATCCCTTGGCATCTTTCGTCGCTTCAAGGCGCTTCCTGGCCTCTGCAAACAACTTGCGGATCTCACCCTTGCGCTTATTCAACTCGCGGGGTTGGTCATCCTTATAGAGCAGGAAGACGAACGATTTCCCGCTATCATGGCGCGTGTTTACAGCGACCACGACCGGTTCGCGTACATCCCCGTAGATGCTCCACTCAGGAGAAAGGAACCGCTCTACCCCATCGATGACGACGGAACCGGGGAGAATGAAATCCCAATAAGCAAGTGTCGTTCTAGCGCTCTCTCTTGCTTCATTGTGATACGAGGTCGGGGAACTCTCCCACATGTGACCATCAGGAGCCATAAAAGTGTAATAGAGGTACTCATTATAGGTCGTCTTATTGGTATAACTCCCTACATATTCCAGGGGTATATTGCGCTTATCCCCGAGGAAGCATACTAGGCAGAGATTGCGCGCCACTTCCGGGTTAGCTGCATCATAATGAAAGCCGCAGGAGCTGCACGCTTTGCTCGTTTCAATGAGTTGCTTGATCAGCTCATAGCCATCATCAGATACCGTGATAGGCTGGCTGTGGGCGTTCTCAAAGTAGATCGTTTTCATGACGTGACCTCGCGCTTCTCTACCTGAAGGTAGTAGAACAGGCAGACGCCTTTAAGATAGCTGCCTCCCGCTTGTTCCTCCTGCTCGTCGCCATTCACGAGTAGACCGTCAGGTTCAGCGCTTTGTGATGCTACGAAGGTATAAGATCGGAGGGCTTTCTCGCCCTTTTTGACCTTGAAGCCTTTGGCTCGCCAGGTATTAAACGTGAAGCAGTTCGCTTCGGGGTTGTACTTCTCGGCCTCTTGCTCACCCCACCGCTCGGCAATTTGCGCCTTGACCATCAGTGCGGTTTTGACTGAACCCTGCCAGTGTGATTGTTGCTGTTGTGTCATGGTATACTCCTAGTATCTCTTCGGATGCCGGTTCCTGTAGAACGTCGCCGGCACCCGATCCACCGCCTGAGCCAAAACCCAGGCGTTTTTCTTGACTACGATTCTAACTTGTAAGCGCGCAGCTCCTGGGCGAACTGCCAGAGCAGGGAATTAACCTTGACGGTCTGGTCAATACCTTTGATTGCGCGTGTGCGTGGGTGGCGGCGGCCACGATCTCTCACACCACCTTGAAGCACATTCTCTTGAATGACATTCAGAGTCGTATAGAGGTCGTTGCCAGTATCTGCGCGGCGGCGGCGCTCTAAGAGAGCTGCCGGATCATGTGCCGGTAGTGGAGAAAGCGAACCCTCCACAATAACCGGTTCCCCGAAACGGGCCTTCGTGGCGTACTGTGCCAGGAGCAACTGTTCTTTCGGCTCAAGCATGATCTGTTTCATCTCCGCGACCGTCTGCATCGTTACCTCGGCCTCTTCTGCGATGAAGTAGGTGGCTTTGAGCACTTCATCTAGGATATTACCGCGATGATAAACCTTGAGGGTATTGTTGATGTCGCCGGTGATAAGCCCGTTCGTGCAAACGCACCTGAAGATACCGGCCAGCAGGCTATAAGCACTTGTCCCGTCGTGGGAATTGACGAGAACGACTTCCGGCACATCGGGCTCATTATTGCCCAGGTAAGAGGATTTGCGAAACCGCAGGAGGTGTTTAGCAAACGGCTTTTTGCCTTCTAGTCGGCTATATGCCTGCATCGCAGTTGTCGGTACATAGCCCGCGTCACGCAGGCCATCGATGATCTGGATAGTGGGGATATAGAGGTAACGTTGTGAGCGCGACTCGTGGGCCTGGGTGGCTACTACAGACGGGAACGCTCGCCCGATCTGCTCATTGGTTAAACCGTTGGTATTCTGGATCATGATATACTCCTTCTAGCTATTCGAGCGCCGGTTCCTGTAGAACGTCGCCGGCACCCGATCTACCGCCTGGGTTTCTCATAGCCCAGGCTTTCTTATTAAATGCCCTGGTATGCCTGGGCTGCTTCCGTCTCCTGGGCCACATCCAGTGCAAGTTCGCAAAAGTGGTCGAACAGGTCTGTATCCGCCACCTGGATATCGAAGTGTACCGCAGCCTCTTCGGCCAACTCCGTACACATGACCGCGCCGCAGCTAAAATGCTGATCGACAATGCTGTGCATAAAAGCGGTGACCCCCTCGTCAGTAATCACTGCTTCCTGTGCCTCGGTTAGAGAGTTTGCAAATTCTCTATACGGATCAACAAAAACTGTATCCTCAGCGAGTTCCTTGAAATCTTTACCGCAGCCAGCACAGAAGTGATCGTAGGCGCTCACGACGAGCGACCCATGATGGTTTGTGCCAGCAGGTTTGCAATCTTCGCAATACAGGTTGATCGTTCCGTTTTTGGTCTGGTAGTAAATACCGATAGTTTCTGTCATCGTCTTGTTCCTTCGGGCGGGAGTGGTTGCCCGCCCTCTCTATACTTACTTCAGTAGTTGAAAGCCGCGCTGCCCGTTGAGCGTCCCGCGCTCATCGATTGGACGAGCGTTCGCGCGCTCGACGTCTGCGTTGTACTTGTCGAGCGTCACGCCGTTGTGTAAGCGATCTGCATAGGCGGCCTGCAAGTCGCGCTCGGCCGATACCAGGTTCGCCAGTCGGCGCTCTTCTCGGGCTTGCAGCTGCGCCACGATGGCCGGAACCTGCCCGCCCATTGCCGCGGCGATAAGTGCGCGGCGAACCTTCAAAACTTCATTGACCGCCCGCTCATGTTTGCAGGGCTTGGTCGCGGGGCAATTGCACTCCCAGGCCAGGCGTTGGTTGTTCCAGCGAACGGTGTACCAGATGTGCGGCTGAGAGTCTGACTGGACAACATAAAAGGTTTCGTGGGTGATCTTGTCCTGGCCGCGCGCGATGGCTGCGGATTGGATTTCTGTTCTCATGATCTTGTTCCTTTAGTAGCTCGGCCTTCTATCCGGGCGGCAGATTTACTCATTGAATGATTTCCAGCGGCAGCGATCTGCTTCTGTATTGCCAACCAGGCTTCATGCACTTCCTGGTAGCCAGGATTACCTTGGCCGATAGCTTGTTTCTGGCGCATGAGTTGAATGGCCTGATTGGTGAGTTCTGTAAGTGTCGTCATGTTCTTGATCTCCTTTATATTTTCTGTGTTTCTTCTATGGGATATCGATAAAACCACGAGCCAGAATGCCGGTTAGTCAAGGCCCGGAGGCCAATGCAGGTCGGTCAACGGCTCGTGTCCCCTTACGGGGTGTCTGCTTCACCGTTTCCAGGGGAGCAGCCATCCAGTAACTGGATATGCTAAACGTCACGCTCTGATCTAGTAGTTGGTATCACAACGTGGAATACCAAGTTTGGCACTCTCTTTTGCTCGCTGGATGCGATACTCAAATTCACGCTTGAATAATTGTCCAGCTCTCTCAAGTCCAAGATCCTCACAAAGTTGTATCGCTTCGTGATATTCTCTCGCGCTTAATTCGCGACTCTGTGATGCCAGTTTGATGTCTTCAAGGTTGCTTCTTTTCTCGTTTGCGTTCATTTCGTTCTCCTTATTCTCTTTGACTTCGTTTCTTTTAACCGCTTCATCTGAGTGTATCTATCTCATCTACTGTCACGTACGCTATGCTTTAACTTCGTAGCTTCTTGAATGACTCAGAGGAGGCGTATTCGGTTTTTAAGGTTCTGTGTGTGTCTCATCTTCTATTACTATTATACACTATTTTCAACGCTTTGTCAACACTTTTTCAACCAATTTTAACGAGTTTAAGCAAACTCGTTGAAAACTCATTGACTTGTAGTTGCCAAAATGTTACACTTGTTTTAGTAAAGAAAAGGAGGGATATATGTTCAAGGTGTTTCCAGTCGAGGGAGGCTATCAGATATTCTGGTGTCCATCCGCACCAATGCATTATGCCGATAAGATACCGCATGATGGGAGAGTGTATTCTAAGAAGCAAGCAGCCTATAGACGGAAGAAGCAATTGCAGGAGGCGCTCGATAAGACTGATAAGAAGCCAGTGATAAAGCCGGCTGCGTAGCCCGCAGGCCATAGCGTGGCGTCGAAACTAACACTATGGCCTGACGAACCTGCTTTGATTATAACATTTTTATAATCCGAAGGAGGTTCGTATGCAAGAACTGATACGCACACGATGCAAGCAGGGCTGGCTGGTGATCACCGACGAGTACATTCGGGTGGAGCTATCGGGCAATCTACGGCAACAAACGCTCTATCGCTCGATGTTGACTGGCGTTGACAGTAAGGTTGCCGGGTTCCCACTATTCGGCCTGGGTGGAGGAACCAATCTTGTATTTCACGGCCAGGGGCTCGAGCGGCTGCACGCTGATCTGGTGAAGCCGAAAATGGCACAAGAAATTGTAGGGATGTTACAGCATCCACAGAATTAAAGGCCATACCGCGCTTCCAAGAGTCTTGCGCCTGGGTCAGCAATACCGCCGATACGCTGCAAATAGCGATAGGTGGTATCCAGCCGTTCATGGTCCAGCAGGTCTTTAATGAGGAGGATATCTTGCCCGGCCTGCTGGCGCTCATGGGCTGCACCGTGGCGCAGCGAGTGTAAACTGAGTCGGTTGACATCAAGATTCGCAGCTAGTGCATACTGCTTGAAAAGAATATTAATATAGTCGTCGTGCAGTGGCGCATCCGTTCCACTGCCAGGTCTGCCCTGCCCGGGTTTTGTCGAGATGAAAATGAAGTCGTCCGGCTGGATAGTAAACAGCCTGCCTGCGGCTTCAAGGTAACGCTCGATCAGTTGCCAGGCACGTAGGGGCAGTTCCTTCGTTCTAATTTCACGATGCCTACCTTTAGGCTTATAGCGATAGACATGGCCTGTTCGCCTGGTTCCGTCGCGCTCGACAATGATAGCGGGCTCAATATCGCGCCAACGGATAGCGGCAATCTCATTGCGCCGGCGAGCGGTCCAGAAGTACATGCCAAAAAGGGCGCGATCCCTGATACCTTTAATCGTATCGCCGGGGATCGCCGCAAAGAAGCGCTTCAGTTCGTCGGTACTCATCGAGCGATAGGGCGCATCGGGCTTGAGATAGCGCATCCCCTGTGTCGGCATGACCTTCTGGTAGATAGGCGTACCGTTGACCTCGTAAGAGCTGGCGAAGCGATAGAACGAAGTGAGGACACAGAGGCGTTGGTTCTTGGTCGAAGCCGAGGCCTCGCCGCCAGGGTTACATCGTGCGATACTTGGGCTTTGCATGAAAGCGAGGATATCAGCGCGTGATATCTCGTCGGGCTGCTTGCCACAATGCTTGAAGAAGCGGGCAAGATTCGAGCGGTACGTCTCGCGGCTTGGCTCAGAGCCGGAGATATCATAGATCGATTGCAGGAACGCAGACGCGCACTCCTGCCAGGGCATAGGCCAGGTATTGAACATAGGGCTCCAGGTGTGAATTGGCGGGAAAGGCTCCCGCCTCACGCCTACATGGTTGCATAAGGGGATGCAGTACAGACCTGGCTACAATCTATGGGGAAGGTGCAACACCTGTATCGCAAGTGTAGCATACTTTACATAACGTTTCCAGTGACAAACGTTCTAGCGACTCTAAAAACGTTAAGGTGAATGTAAGGTGTGATCTATGGACATTGTACAGAAGATGTGATATTCTAAGAAAATAGCATACATTGTCACATGTTATTAAACTCTGACCGATTGAGAGGATTGAATGCTGGAGCTACTCATGGAGCCAATGCTAACCGTTACTCAGGTAGCGCAACGTCTTAATGTATCGGATGCGACGGTTCGTCGTTGGCTGCGTACAGGATTGCTTTCCGGTCTTCAGGTTGGCAATGAATGGCGTATAGAGCGGGCCGACCTGGAAGCGTTCATTCGCACCTATAAGCGGCCCAAAAAAGAGAGAAGCTAGAGAGCTTACGTTTTGCCGACCACAGCTCTCTAGCCTGTTTATCCCTTGATCTATTTGTTGTTAGTATAGCACATACTGACAACGGTGACTGAGGGACTATCACACATCCACAAGGAGGATGTTATGTATAAACCCATTATAACGCACTCTAGTATGGCATATCTCGGCGCTCCGCGCAAGCCCCGCGCCGAAAGGCAGGTGGCGCAATGAACTACACCCTCACCTTACAGGACGTAGAAAACTACCTCGACAGCAAACGAGACGATGAGGTGATCGGCGTCACATGCGACAGCATGAAATGCCTGGTAGCCGAGGCGTTCAAGCTGAAGTATCCAGGCTGCAACGTCATGGTTGATCGCCACGCCATTGACGTGTGGCCTCCACGCGCGATCGATTGGAGCTATATTCGTATTGATCCCGGTGTGAGCGCAATCGTCGAACGCTTTGATACTTTCTTCGGTTGGGATGACGGGCCGGTCACCAAACGTGAGTGGGAGGCGGTATGATGACAGTACCTATCAAAAACGCAAAGAGCGAGTCATCTCTACCACGTATCTTTGACGCAATTCAGAAAACGCTCGTGAGCCACAAAGCACGGCATATCACCTTCTCCTACGAAGGTGAAAGGATCGTTGCCATTGAGTTTGTGATTGCAATCCATGGCGATGAAAGACCGTTCAAGCTGCCAGCTCGCATTGAGAATGTTGAGAAAATATTGTATCCAGGTAAAACGCCACGCTTCCTTACCACAGCGCAGAAGACACAAGCCTACCGCACTGCCTGGGCCAATGTAAGGGATTGGATTTCCGCACAAATGGCGATGATCGACACAGGCATGGTACAGCCTGAAGAAATCTTCCTGCCCTACATGATCGGGCGCGACGGTCGTACTTTCTATGAGGTCATGCAAGAACAGCAGTTCTTACTACCAGGTAGAAATGAGGTGCGCAATGATCACTGAGCAGCTCGTGGCCGAGGTCATTAGCCGGCTGCGGGGCGACAGAAACGCTTATCGCATTGCTTCCCATCTCAACTACCTGGGCTATCCGGTGGACATGAACCGTATCCGCGATATCCTGGGTGAGACACACCCAGACCTGACCATCGAAGCAAAGCCCGTGCAGCCCAAGGGGCGCAGGAAGCAGAGCCGCAACCACATGAAGAAAGACGAGGGTAGCTATGGGAAGCGCGCACCTCGACTGAAAGGGGGTGCAGCATGAAGGTGCGTTTGCTCGATTCTAGCCTACAATACATTTGGTGGACTATCCCTCGGGGTGGCATGGTCAGAGTCCATGTTGTTGATAGTCGCCAGCCTTCGGCTTCGATGTGCGGCCGCGCTATTCCATCCGATGCAGTCCCACTCGTGAAGCGCGAGCTTTCTTCTGATCGACTATGCGGGCGTTGCCTTGCCTCTCTCAGAACCTATACAAGTGACAAGGTGCAATTTAAGAGTGAGGTGCCCGCATGAATATACGCCATGAACATAGCGGCTACTTTGGCCCGCCTCCGTTGCATTGCCCCTGTTGTGGCAAGAAAGAGTCACAAAGCGGGTGTGTGCGCGGCTTCCCCTGCCGGTGTGATTGGGGATGGTGTAAAACCTGCCATAAATGCAGCAAGCATTGTACCTGTGAGTCCAGGCTAGACATCACCCTTCCAGCGTTCTTCAAGGCTGTGAGCCTGTTCGCAAAAGCAGCGGTGCTAGAAAGCTGGTATAAGGAATGACTGAAGAACAAGCGCCAATAAGTCCTGAAGCAACGGCAGCAGTTAAAGCCTATCTTGAGGATATAACAACGGGTAAATGTCCCACCTGCCACCAGCTGGTACAGGAAGAGAAGCAGGTAGGGCGATGTGTCTATGCGCTCCCCTGCTGGCATCGCATGTATCAGGGCAAGGCTAAACCTAAACCTGAGAAGATACATCCCTATCTCTTGGAGCAACTAGAACAAGAGAGGCGACAAGAGCCATGAAACAGTGTGTCAAATTCCCCGAAGATAAATTCCTGGCTGTGCGTACCTGCCTGGTCGCAATTTGTATGGGCAATAGACCAGCAGCCAACCTACTGAGCATTCTACTCTTCCGCTACAACTTGCGTATGGAAAACAAGGACGACGCGGAAAATCAGAACGCCGTGAAAGCCGCCAAGGGCGAGTCACCCGATCAGGATACATCAGTGCGCATCTTCCGTACGCAAGCCCAACTGGTAGAAGATATGTGCGGAGAAATCACCGAAAAGACGCTGCATGATACAGCAGTACCGATGCTACAGCTTCTAGGCTTTTTAGACCTGGAAGAGCATATGATTGCCAACTGCTATATCTTGCATATCGATTTAGTTCAGCAAGCCTTGAACCTCTACCTTCCAGGTAAGAAAGAACAACCTCAATTAGAAAAATTTCTTATCAGCACGATGCAGCCTCAATTAGAAAAATTTCTTATTGATCTGTACGGTCTTCAATTAGAAGAAGTTCTAATTGATAAGAAATTTTTCTTATCGGGATTAGAAAAAGTTCTTATCCAGAATAGAAAAATTTCTAATCACCAGAGAGGTCGTAAAGTCAAGCCAGAAGCGGTGCGAGTAGCGAAAATCTGGATACCTAAGAATAGAGAAGAAATTACTAAGAAGGATAGAGAAGAAGAGAGAGAGGGCGTTTCCGCTGACGCGGAAAATCCGCTCGCTTTTTCCCGCTCTCCTGAAAATGAGTCTTCTTCTCATAGCCATGCGGCTACAGGAAAAGAAGACGAAGAGGACGACACCCCGACCGAGGGAAGTATGCCAGCCATCACGACAGGTAAGCAATTCAAGCGAGTCGCAGCGTCGAAGGGAGTAACCAATGATACCCCTACCAGTGGCAATATATCTCATCTTCATGGGAGTGGCCATGCTGATCTTAGCACTAGCAGTGCTCATCAGCGTGCTCAAGAAAGACCCTTAGAGCCGAAGGGAATAACCGATGGACAAAGTGAGCATCGCCCTGATCGTCATGGGGGTAATCCTGATACTGGCCTGCATAATAGTAATCATCCTAGCCGTCCTGTACCCCTGCACCTGCTCATAGAACAAACTACTTCTCAAGCTCGTGAGGTGCCACCTGGGAGCGAGGTGGCACAGGGAACCCACGAGCGCAATGACGGCGCGGCTACTGACCGAGGCAGTGAGCCGCGCGCGTCGAGCGGGAATGTTACACAAGAGAAGTCCAAACGCTCCCGCAAGCAGCCGCAAGAGGTACATCTCACGCTGCATGAGCAGGAGATCAAGCAGTGGTACGAGGAGTTGCGCGGGGTAAGCGTGTCGTTCTCTAAGCGCAACATCACGGCTCTCGCCGCGCTCGGTAAACGCACGATGAGTAAGGATGACTTCTTGAGCGTCACGGCCATCCTGGATAGCGACCCGTGGTTTGAAGAGAAAAAGATAGGCGTGGACCTCTACTGGATTGATCGGCAATGGGAGAACAAGATCGTCTATCTGCACCGCAAGAAAGCAGCATCTCCGTCTATTGAAAAGACCCCGTACAACAGTATTGAGGCCGCGCTTGCCATTAAGAACGGCACCAAGCAGCAGAAAGCGCAGGGGGGCCATGACTGAATTCACCAGAGTAACCCACAGCTTCAGCATCCCCGCATGGATGTTCACGACACATCCACACGTCGCCAGCCACGACCCGGCACAAGTACGCTGGACATGCCCGGTACATGGCGTCATCGAGCCCAAAGCGTGCGCCAACGGCTGGACACGGCGCACATGCCCGTGCGAGATAGCTACCCGCGAGGCACAGCAGTACGGTATGCTCATACAGACCGCAAAACAGCAGCCCGTGAAAATAAGCCGTACCTACACCTGGCTCGGTAAAGATGCCGAAGAGATTGGCCTCGAGGAAAAAGCGTTCACCAACTTTGACCCAGGCGCACAGCCGAAAGTCGCTGAGTTCAAGGCGCATCTGGTAGTAGCCAGGATGTTCGCAAGCCAGGTGGTCAACAGCCAGGTACAAAAGGCGCAGGTCGGTAACCTGCTCATGAAAGGCGGGTTCGGGACTGGCAAAACGCACCTGGCTGCAGCGATCCTGAACGAGCTACGGGCCCGCAGTATCGGCTGTCTATTCTGTACCGCGCAGAACCTGTTCAATGCGTTGTATGCTGCTAACTTCGATGAGAAGCAGTCCTTGATCGCGCAGCTCGGCATGACGCCGCTTGCAGTCATTGACGAACTGGATGGGCTGCACCTGGGCCGCGAGCACAATGGCGAGTTTCAGCGCGGGACATTATTCGATATCCTGAACAAGCGCTACCAGCGGCAAATCCCGACGATCCTGATCACCAATGTGCAGGATGACCTCTCGCCGTGGCTCGACGGTAAAACGTTTTCCCGGCTGTTTGAGCATATGACGGTGCTGAAGATGACCGGCGCTGATTATCGCTTAGCAAAGTCCGCTGTTGAAAATAATATAACGCCGCGTTACACAAAAGGAAACAAGGGGGAATGAAATGGAACATGAACAACTCTTAAAACTGAATCCTGACACGGGTTACTACGAGGGAACTTTCACTGTGCGGGTTGAGGCAGAAATCTTTCGCCGGGTGCTTTTCACCTACGTCGAGGATCACTACATCGACCCGGCAGACATGGAAGCCTGGGAAAAGGCCATTAGCGAGGTAGCGCGTACGGCAAAATGGCTTGCACATCCGCGTGCGACAGTTGTCTCTCTCGTAGAGAAACCCAAAGCACCGCTAGCGTCACCGGCGCCTGGTCCAGTTCTAATAGAACCGAGAAAGAAATTGAGTGGACACACTATTCTTTCTCCGCAGGAAGAATAGACATTGTGGGATAAAGCCATGCAATTGCCCGTAGATAAGTGGGAATCGCTCTTGACACCCATTCCTACCGGTCTAACTCACCTGGAGAAACAAAATACCTATTATATCCGGAGTGCGGAGCGCAAATCACTTAAACAACTTGTAAAGCAATTAGAACCGACCCCGTCTGAACGGATAGAAGCCATAGCGGAAGCCGTCAATGGCAATCGGTTGAAATGAAAGGGGAAGTGAGATGACGAAAGTCCTGTATGACTGGAATGACCAGCCCATACGAGTGCCATCACCGGGCGAAAATCCTTGTATCACCAAGTATGGGATTGGGCCGATAGGTTGGCATTGTAAGGAGTGTGCGCATCTTATCCGCGTAGGTGGTCATGCACGCGATTACCGTAAGTGTGACCTGCGCAAGATCACGAATGGCAAGGCAAGCGACCATAAAGTAAGCTGGCCTGCTTGTGCCCGCTTTGAGAAGAAAAATTTGTAGTGCGTGAAACAGGGAGCCCGGCTGCCTCCCTGCTCCGTCGAAAGCAGCCAGTACACTCCTGCTCTTAGAACGGGCGGGAGCAAGAAAGGGGTTCCAATGAGAAAACTTTTGAAACTCGTACACAATCCAACGGTGGCTATCCTGCTTGGATTGTTATTCGCGCTGGCAGTTCATCTGGCCTTTGCCTTTGGTGCATATGGCGCGGGCCTCGCTATCAGCGATAACATTCTCCAATCGCTTCCCGGCGCGAATATCCACATTGCGCCAATCATGGCGTTTCTGTATTCCGTCCTGCTCTTTGGTGCGTCGATGTGGGCGTTCATCTACAAGAACCATACGCGCAAGGATGTTAAAGCCTATGACATCGCCAACGACCTGCATAAGAGCTTGCTTTCCACAAAGCACAAATTTGAAATTCTGGTGTGGCTTGTTGGCCTGCTAGAACTGTCAAGTTTGATGTTCCGCCTGTCGCTTATGCCGCCATCAATGGGCCGAACCTGGCTTGGTGTGTTTGGTGTCGTTGCGTGGTTGTGCGCGTATCTGCTTGGGGATATTCTCCATGCTGTTATTCACCGTCCGGTCGAAGTAGAACTGGAGCGTTCGCTCGATTATACGGAGCGCCAAATCATTGAAGATGCTATCAAATATCTTCCTAAGGGGACGAATGAGCAGCGCCAACGCTGGCATGATACCCACGATCCACAGGTATTAGATGAAATCTTGGATTCAGTTGAGGGGAAGAAACGTAAAATTGCCAATCAGAAAATCACCAAGCAGGAAGAGAAAGACAAAAAGGAACGCCAGGAGGTTGAGCATTTCAAAGGTCTAACGGCCATCAAAAACAAGTTCTTTGGCGGTCCACGCATGCAAGACCCTGCTGATTTCATTGATCAGCCGTCAGCGAATGGCACGAGCAAACGACCTTTTTAGGCGGCTCAGGCGAAGAGGGTCGGACACCTGAGATACCGCCCTATCCAGACTATGAGCGGGGATACCGACCTACCCCTGCTCACGAATTTGAACCGGAACCGGAGCCACGGTTCATTGAAAGGACGATAGATGACCTTCGAAGAGTTCAGCCTGATTATCGGTCAGACGATCTGGCGACTGAACGACCGGATAGTGGAGTTGGTGATCCGATTATTGGTGAAGATCATTTACCTAATCGCGTGGTTACACCTATCCCTAGCACGGTTGTACCAATTCCTGAACAACCGAGACGAATGAATGTTCCAATCATACCTATACAGCCTGTATCGATGGAACCTGTGCATGAATATCCAGAGCGGCATGTGCATCCGATTACGGTTATGCACCCCCCTACTGTGATAGACGATCGGGGAGCGACAAACCCTGCGTCAGTTCCGACGAATTCGGAAGTTCAGGAATTTGTGCGTAAACCGGAAGAAAAATCTTCCATTCAGAGGAATAATCCTCCGGATCCAGAAGAAAAAACTTCTGGAAGTGACAAAAAACGGAAGTTCAGGTATGAGGGTGAGGGAGGGAGGATACATACAGAAGCACAGATCGATGAAATTCTGGACTTCTGGTTAATGACGGGTGAACTTCCAACCTATGTTTCTAATCGTCAACGCTATGATTATCGGCACCATGAGCGGCTGCCAGAAAGGATGGAACTTCTTGAGCAACGTGGGATACCAATCGTCGTCACGGTACCTGGCACTACCGGACATTCTAAAAACGTTATTCCCCTTAAAAGAACAAAAGTTCAACGTAACGCAGGCCGCGGCAACTGAATTCGATGAGTTTATCAGTCAATGGGCTGACGTGAACGAGCAGAATGTAGACCGTTCAGTATGGCCTATTCATCACAGGTGGAGGGCCATCAATAAAGGCCTGGAACATGGAATATTCACACTTTCGGAAGTTACTAGTGGGTTCCTGCTGGAAGTTCCGGCGGGGCAAAGTTTTCTTCCGGAACTTCAACTGGAAGCCGCTCAGGAAGGAGCATGAGATGGTATCAAAAAAGGAGGTTCCTATGAAACGCTTTCTCATTATTGGAATGTGTGTCATTGTTCTGCTTACCACATGTGGCGATGTTGCTCATGGGAGCGCAGCGCGGCCTGGGCGTGTAACGCCATCGCGTCCGCATTTCGTTACTTGTACTCTTACAAATCTGACAGGCGCGGCAGCGCAGGAAAACAACCAGTTCTGCTCCACAAACTCGCTAACAAACGTTGTGACGGACTGTTGTGTATCAGTCTACAAACAGGCCATTCATTTAGCTGAGAAGACTAACGTTATGATAGGGTTTCCCACATCTCTATTTTTCTCAATCAATTGGGCAGTACCACCTCAACAAGTTACCTGGGTGTGGTTCTCAAGTGGCGTAGCGGCGTGGCATAACAACCCGTCTAACGGGATTGCCACGATTTGGGATCCCATTAGAAAGGTCGTCCTCTATTCAGGAACGTAAGGAGTATGAGATGTTATCACGCCTGAAATGGGGCAAAGGTGACTGGTTTATCGCTATTGTGATCTTCCTCGTCATCTTGTTTATAGTCGCGGCTAATAGTGGCCTTGCGATCTATGCCAAAGGCGCATTGCACTTGTTGGGCGCTATATTGATCTGGGCGGGCAACGCTCTCAACGCTGTAGGGAGGTAACATGATCTACGTCAACTACATCGGCAATACACTTATTCTCATCGGGGCAGGCGTCATCGTCGTGGCTCTAGCTATCTTTGCCATTGCTGTTATCCGGCGCAATAGCCGCTTAGAGCGAGAGAAGAAGCGTCGTGTATATGAACTAGAATCAGCCATAGCAGCTGCGAAGGCGCTGAAAGAGCAGAGAGAACGGCTGCAAGAAACGAATACCGTTCTCTCTGAGTCGCTGACCCGGGCGAGCCAGGATTACAACCTCCTGGCACGAGAACACAGAGAGTTGGAAGCGCGCACCATCGCGTTACAAAAGACGCTGGAAGCACAGCCGACCGCGCCCAAACGAGCAGTACCAAAGCGCGGCACACAAGCCGCTCAGGAGGGAGTATGAGCATTATCTACATAGTTTTTGCCGTAGTGATCGTCGTTACTGGCAGTCTCTTCTGTTGGAAGCAATTACGCGATGTCAGTTATATAGCGCGAGAGAGTGAGCAGATGCATCGGATCACTGATCCGATGGTTGCCTACCTGGACACGTTGCAAGGACAATCCTACAGCGAAGAAGGTTTCCGTCAGTTCATGCGCGATTGCTATGGGGAAGAGTATCTACATCGCTATCTGCTAGGATTGCAGGTTGCCCATGCCATGCTCGGAACGAGGAAGCGACGATGAGAACCGACGAGCTGACGCCTGAAGAAGTTAAGGCTATCGCCGCCGAGGTCGACGCCTGGCATGCGCGTTTTGAGCATGAGAAATGGCACATCGCTTCGATTGCGCATCTTTACCATATGCCGATGGAATGCTACCAGGTCGTCTATGGAAACGGACTCTCAACGGTTTTTACACGCGACGAGCGCGGGGTACTCATGCCGGAGGGAAAGTTTACGTACTACGCACCGGATTTTGACCGAAAGAAGGACGCGCAAGCGTATGAGAAAACTACTTGAGGACATGTCCGAGGATGAAGCCCGTGCCTGGGTACAAGAGCTTGCCAGTCGCCTGCGTAAGAAGCAAGCACGCGAACGCGCTTACCTGGATAGACGCCGCGCACGTGGCACGCATACACCAACCGATGAGGCATACGAAGCTGATCAGGAACTAGAAAACGACCTGCTGGAAGTTCTTAGCGCATTGGAGAAGGGTAACTAACATGATTCACATTGCTGTACACAATGAGGTGGAGGCTGCGCTTGCCCGCATCGAAGCGGCGCTCGTAGGAACTATCGGGCTGCTCAGATGCCTGGAAGTGGAAGGTATACCCGAGCAATGGCGCAGCCAGGTAGAGGAAAAATACAAGATGCTGCAACAAGCCGCGCTCGACGCGATCAGGTTGCAGCAGGATGTACTGATGTAAAGAAAAGAGGTTGACCACATGATTGAAATCGAAGAAGAGGAACTTTTAACCGTAAGAGAAGTCGCAAAGCGCTTGCGTGTTGATACAACAACAGTGCGACGTTGGATTACGCAGGGTTTATTAGAAGCGGTGATACTCCCGCACACAGGGAAGCGCCGGGGATACCGCGTCCATATAAAAACGATCAACGCGCTAATCGATAGAAAGTCATGAGCTGTGATAATTGCGGTGAAACTGATACCGCAAAGTTTTATGCCTATATGCTCAAGCGTGCGAATGGATACTGCTTTTGTAAGCGGTGTGCATGGGCATATAGAGGTAAGACATATAGACATGTACAACAGAAAGTGAAGAAGCAGATGGGAGCAAATCAATTTAGCTTTCAGATGAGCGAAGACTTTTTGCGGGGCTATGCAGAGTATCTCAAGCAGTTGCGCGAGCAGAACCCCGGCAAAACCTACAAGGTGACGTTCTCGGTTGACCTTATCCCTGACGGGATAGGTTATGAGATGAGCGTACCTCCGCAAATCACCATCGATGAGGAGGAGTCACACTGATGTTCAAAAAGCTCTGGCACTTATTCCAGGCACGCAGGCGCTACTGCCGGTTATGGCTACCGCAAGAAGCCCAAACGCTAAAAGCTCCAGGCTTGCCCGCGGTAGACCTAGCTGTCATACCAATCGAGCCAGAACCTATTCCTGTCGTGCCTGGTACTCTATTGGCTAAGGATCGGGCAAAAAAGGGGCTCAAAACTATCAAGCTTGAACCTATGAGTTTCCCCTGGTTGCCGGATGATCACCAACTCAATACGCGACCGAAGTCCCAAATGTCATTCGATGATACGCTCAACCTGCTCGTGCCTGAAACTGTACCTAACCTACCACGGGTGAAAGAGTTCCACGAAAAGAGGAATCACTGATGGATGGAGGCGAATTATTCGCGGGTTTCCTGCTATTCACGGGCTTCCTGGTTGGTGCTCTAGCTGTGCTCATTGCGGGCTGGCTCATGCTGCAAAAACTCCGGCAACATTTCCGTGGCAAAAGTGAACTACGGCAAGAGCAGGCACGGGCCGTCGCCATAGCTGAAGCACATGTAAAACAGGACTTCAACGACAAGCACGTACTATGGCAAGCCTGGTTGCTGGTGCGATTGAAAAACGAGGAAGATCAGATGAGCAAGATAAGCAGAAACGCGCTACAATGACCGCCACTGATCAAGCAGGTTCCGGTATAGAACCACTAACCGGAACCTGCTTCGGTTCTGTAGGCGGTCGCTGGTAAACGTCTAGGCATGTTCTAGGACGAGAACTGCATGTTCAGGTGGTAAACCGTTGGCTTCCAACTCTTCCATACCGACGTTGACGATCTGGTGGCAGGTCGCACATTCGTAGCTATGGAACGTCGTCCCTGGCACATCGGGCAACTGCACAAGCTCACCGGTACAATTGCCGGGCGCTACCGCTTCTACTGCTGGCGCTTCGACAAAAGCCGCTTCCGAAACTGGGGTCGTAATATCTTCAGGCATGGTTATTCCTCCTTTCTGTTTTAGTTCATGCGTACATTATAGCCGCTGCAAACCCGTTGCATATGCTCCGCATGGCTTTTATGAACAGCTTGCCCTAGTTGGGCCTGGCGTTGAATTGCGCGTATAGCCTCCGGGGATATAAGCGGTCTATCGCTATCAAACCTTATCTTTATCACAGCCTTTTGTAGCCTTCTAATTTCGTCATGTAAGTTCATTCTTCCCCCTCTTCTTCCGGTGCTTCCTCGACGACATGCCATCTGAGGTTCTTTACCTCGCCGGCCATGAGCCCGATCCAGGTCTGCCCGCAGGTCACACAGCCGCGCAAGGCGTTATGGTTCTGGTTCATGGTCCAGAAGAACGGGCCGTGAACGTGGATGCGCTCGTAGGCTTCTTGCATCGTTTCAAGCGCATCCTTGCCTGCCTGCTCTGCTGACTTTTTCTCCTGCTCGTACAAGTACGCCTGCTTCTCGTCTATGTGGTCGAAGTCAGCCAGTAGCTTCGCATCTTCCTCTGACCGCTTTCTGAGCGATGCTTCCCAGGCTTCTTTCGCTTTCTGGTACGCTCTCCAGGCCGCTGCTAGTGAAGCCTGTGGTTCGGGCCAGACTTGATATACTACCTCTTCGGGCGCTTGCTCTGTCAATGGCTGTGTGTCGTTATTCATTTTAAGCCTTTCTGAGTCTAGTAGCAAAGTCTGAAGAAGACATTTCTTCAAATTCCAGGCTTCTCCCTATGGGACTGAGCAGAATACGCGACGTCACTTTCTCATGGGGTTCGCAGGTCACTTGCACGTCAGTGATATAGCATTTGTGCCAGCCCGGTATCTTGGCCTCAACTGGTGTCTCTGCCTCAAATGCCTCATAGATTTCCTGCTCAGTCATGTACTCTCCACCCGCGGCTCAGGCGGGTAGTCGCGTTGCACCTGCTCAAAGTAGCGATGGATGTTCTCGCGTATCTCCTGCTTGACTTCTTCCGGTACGCGATTGTAGATGTCTATGTCCGCGTCGTCTACAATCGGCGGGATGTAGGTGATCTTGGCCTCCTCTTGTGGCAGATACAGATAGTGGAACTCATGTTCGGGCCAGCGTGGTTGTCTATCAATCACCCCTATAACTGGTTGGCCGTACTGCACAATGCGCTGATGAGCTAACTGTTCGGGTTGTTCCTTGAGCGTTGCCATACTCGCTCACCTCCCTTTTTTCTATTCATTATACCAGACGGGCGTCTAGGGTGTAGGAGGGACCGCTACACGTTGCGTTACCTGGTCTGGAATGGCTACCGCTGGCATCTTGGCCTGTGTCGAGTACGCCATCATCGATGCGGGTTCAGGTGGGATGTACGTTGCCGCAGCTGTGCCAGGCGTCACGAATTGCGTCATCACCGGCGCAGGCCCTGGGCTCGGTGGCACAATAGTTTGGGTAGGCTGTTGGGTCGCGGCAACCACTGCGGGGAGTGTAGAGAGCGCCTGTGATGTGAGTTGTTGCAGTTGCGCCTGCTGTGCGGGCGAGGGCGCTTTTGCCGCAACGTTTATCCCGAACAGCCCCGCAACGACAATCAAGAAATTCAGCGCCTCGACATAATTGATTTTGCCGGTGATCAGCAGCACTGTCATAGCTGCAAGCATAGCCACGCTCAAGACGAGTAGCCCGATTTCGGTCAATGGGTTGTTGTTATTCATGAGTCCTCCATTATAAACCAGATGATGTAATAAATGTTTCCAGGTCAGCCGCTTTGAAAGCGGCTGTTTGCAGGAACGCTTTGATCTTCACCGGGTCGATACCTTGTATCGCCGGCGTGGTAGCTTTCGCCAAGTCTGCTTGCAATTGCTTCACCAGGGCGGCTTTCTCCTGCACCTGATTTCTGGCGAAGGCCAGTTCCCGCCCGACATATTCAAAGATCACACCGCGGCTTTGCGTCCAGCCGAGCATTGACCATTCAAAGAGTTGCTGCGTCCCGGGGCCAAGACTTATATTGGATGCTTCTAATTGTGCCGTGCCGAACTCCGCGCCTACCGGAATGTTCCTTGGATCCCAGTTATGCGCAAGCACATAGTCACGAAAGCCATGCACGACATGCACGCCGTTGGGCGCGGTCAATGTCGCGCCATCGTCATGCCATCCTGTCGGTATTCCCATAGTTGTTGTACCTCCTTGTAAATAGGTCCATAATTCCTGCCACGGATAATTGCCGGGGCAGCGCGCCCGGTTGATCGGGTCGATGTCGTTGTGTCCAATGATGCCGCCTAGTCCATCGTTTGTAGCACGTCGCTTCGGAATGTTATGCCGTTCGCAAATGTGCTGTATAAGCCTGAAACTAGCGGCTTTCTGTGCATCGGTCAATGGAGTGGAATTATCCGAAGTGGGATCGACATGTTCTATAGAAACAGACATGGTATTAAGGTTTGTAGTACCTCCACCTCCCACATGTAGCGGATTGTATTGTGTCAAAAACGAAGCGTATCCATCTTCCACGCAGCAGTTTCCTGCAGCTCCGTCTTTCTCTAAGACCGCCTGGACTATGACGCCATCCTGGCCCACGATATAGTGAGTCGAGGCTTTATTCGGGTCGTTGGCAAAGAACGTAGCAATGTTTTGTGCTGAGCCGCCTGATGCTGTCTTGTGGATCACGAGGAACGTGTGATCATTGGCGTCAATGAAGGTTCGATTTTCATCGACGAGCATGAGGATTGCCCCAGGTTCATCTGGCGTTGCCATTAGCAGACCTCCTTACCAGTATACAAACGAGCGTACCCCAAAATGCGAGAGTACCCAGGCCGCTCCATAGAACGGCATACAAGAATACCATACTTGTTCCTTTCTTCAAGGTTCACTCACGACTAATAAAACCTGACTATCCATCGCTACCGGCCCTGACGAGAGTGTCACGACCGGGTACGCATTATAGCGTCCAGGCTTGCCCAATGGATTGGTGCTCAGCAGGTCAGCCGCACTCGGCGTAAAAAACGCCACGCCCGCCGACCCATCGCCCTGTAAAGCATATGCGCCCGTACAAATGTATAACGCATAACCGTTGTTGACATCCTGTAGATGGAACTTGATAGCGCTCCCCGCGACACCGACCAGTGGGAAAAGCGCGCTATCGGTGGTGAAGTCATGCTCCTGTGTACGTCCGTCTCCTGCCGCCATTGGACTTATCGGCATATTATCCTCCTCTCGTTTTCCAGGTTACTTTGTCGTCCCTGGTTTTCCATGCTGCCTTCTCATCGCGTGTTGCCCACGACGCCCGTTCGTCGCGTGTTTTCCACGAGGTCTTCATATCCCTGGTCTTCCAGGTCGTTTTCATGTCGCGTGTCACCCACACAATCTTCATGCCCGGTACTGGCGGGGCTACGGGCGCACTTATCATACCTGCTGTGTCACCGGCTGCCAGCAACTCTACCCACCCGGCGCTATCCCCGGCAAGCAGGCTCTCGACGATGCCTTGTACTTCTGTAGGCAGATAACTATCAGATGCTATGACTGTATCAGATGCCACCAGGCTATCTACCGGCCAGCGCTGACCATTACCCATATCACCGGCTGCCAGCGCATCGAGCGGTATATACCCATCCAGTTTTAGCAGGCTATCACTCGCGCTCAGGCTTTCCGTGGAGCCGCTAGAGAGTAGAGCGACCAGGCTATCACTTGCGCTATTAGCCTCTATCACGCTTGTGCCATCCATGCCCAGGAAACTATCAGTAATCACCAACGCCTCGGTGAAGCTGAATGTCGTTGTGGTGATACCACCGGACGAACTAGAGGTCATGGTCGATGCGCTATCATCGGCGGATAGGCTCTCTACCCGGCTATAGAGGTCAATAGCGAGATCAACTTCTACCCCGGAGAGTCCATCAAGCAGAACCGTGCTATCCACTCCTAGCAGGCTATCCGTAGCTGTCAATGCATCGACAGGCCAGCGTTGGAGGTTGCCCCCGAGGTCACTGACAGTCAGCGCGTCAATGGAAAGCTCGGTGTCTGTTTTCAGGAGCGTATCAGATGCAGGGATGCTCTCGACGGGAATGGCGCTATCTGTACCAAGCAGGCTATCACTCGCACTGAGCGTATCGACAGGCCACCTATAGAGGCCGCCGCTGTCACTCACCGTATTGGTATCGATAGGCCAGCTCTGTAGCGCCCCACCGTTGATATCTGCTGCTGTGAGGGCTTCTATCGGGATTTCAGCGTCAGTATAGAGCGCGGTTTCTGTGACGGTAGTCGCATCGACCGGCCACCTGAAGAGATTACCACTAAGATCAGAGGCCGTGAGAACCTCCACCGGCCATCTATACAATCCGCCGCTATCACTGACGGGAAACGTCTCTGCATTGAGATAATCTACCGTGTAGAAACTATCAACGGTAGTATTGCTGGCTGACTCATTCTGGATACCAACGCCAAATTGGCCTGAGGTGAGCGCACTGTCAGTGGTAGTGACTGTCCAGGTATTCGGCTCCGCGCTGCCATCAGCCCACACGCGCAGAAACAGGCCGGTACCAATCAAGCGGAAGCGTAGCCAGTACGCAGTTGCTGCTGTATAGGTAAAACTCACACTGGCTATAACGGTAAAGACCCCTGCAACATCCTTGCCAATCTCAGCCGTCGTGCCATTATCGATAGTCGCATAGTAAAAATTGCTGCTACTGGTACACCGAGCAACCAGTCCATAATAGGTGCTGGCTACAGCAGATGCTGGCGTGACTCGTACAAGAAGCTCAGCATCTGCAGGTGTCTTTGATCCAAGCGCAAAGACATTGAAGAAGCCAAGGTTACCATTGGTGGTTCCCTCGTTGGAAGTGATAGCCCAGGTAGCCGTCCCGCGCACCTGTGCCCACGTTTGACTGTCTGAGGCCGTACCCCATGCTGTTTGATTTGCACGTGCAAAATTGTCGCTTCCCAGGACTGTCATGCAAATTCCCTAGATTTTTATTGTTATAGTCACCGTCACATTGTTTGAGTTATCGCAACGCATGGGTGTATTCACCTCATGGCAGATGTAGTTATTGGTCGTTGGCGCTGAGAGCACATTACAGAGCCACGCATCCGTATAGTTGCCGATGGTCGCTGAACCTCCGTTGGCCGCTGTCTTGAACGTGAATGTCACCACCACGTTTCTATTGCCCGCGCCCGTGGTTGCGGTGAATGTATAGGCTCCTGCTGATAGCGCGCCGCTATTCGACTCAACAACCGTGCCCGTCTGGTTGACCTTCAGGTTCGTGTTGGTCGGGTTCTCAGACACCACCGGAACAGGAACAACCGGCGAACCGATAGCATACGCCGCATTGGAGGTATACGAGACGGTGGTGAGGGCAACGGCACCCAACACGGCGGCGGCATTCATCACCACTTGCTGTGTCTGTGCTGTGCCATACCCAACCAGGATGTTCGTGACGCCGGTTGCAGGCGTGATATTGTTGAGTGGGATAGCAGCAGGAAGAGCAGCCACCGCCAGGGAGACGACGGCCGTCTGCCCGTTGGTGAGCGCCGTGGTGAGCGTCGTACTCCCTGAGTTGTTGTTGATGTAGATGTTATTAAAGACGGCGGCAGGCACGGCATTGTTGATAGCGCATTTGAGGATTTCAATCGCGCCATCATCGGTGACGACGTTCATGTTCCATTCGCGTTTGCGTGTCTCACCCGTTTTTGGATCCCATTGCCGCCATTCCCAGATACCCTTGATCTTGCCTGCGTACCTGGTATCTTTAGAGGCACTGACCATATCACAGAACTGTTCAAAGTTGCGTGGTTTTTGTGACCTGGTTTTGTGATATTCCAGGAAGTTAACGAGATGTTCAGGCTCAGGCAACCGCCGAGCGATTACTAACTGTGACATTGTTGTTCCTTTCTATGGTCTGGTCACAACGATAATAGCAATAATGATGCTGGCGACCGCGATCACGGCCATGATCACACTCATGATGGTTGCCAGGTTGCCCCGCGTATCAATGCCACCAGCGCGCGCCGTCTCGACCTGTTCGACGTTGCCCTGTTTCTTCGCCTCAATGGCGACGATACGGACTTTGAGATCATCGATTTTGTCATCTGATGCCTTGGTTGAGGTAGCCAGCAGTGTTTCGACCGCCTTAATGCGCTCAATGGTTGCTGTCTCACTCTTCGTGATACTCTTCTCCGACGCGGCGGTTTGTGCCGCTACCGCTTCCTTTTGCGCGGCCAGCGCGGCGTCGAGCGCGTCTTTCGTGTCCTTCTTCTGTTCGGCTCTCCGCTCGTCAAGCATCCTGAGCATCGTCTCGATCTTCGCTATCTTCTCCTCGAACAGTTCCTGCTGGTGCGCAATCTCCGTCTGGATCAGGTTGCGGATCATCTCTTCCAGTCGGACAGACGCGGCTGTCGTCAAGACAGTTGGGTCTGGTATCGGGCGAATATCCTGTGTATCGGCCATCTTCTTCCCTCTTCTATATTCTCTGGTAGAGCTTTTCCCAGCTTCCTACGTCTGGGCCGCTAATCGCTTCAATTTGGTACCAGGGCTGCTGTACCATACTGCCTGTCGGCCCTTCGGTCGTCAGCGTCGTGTGTATCTGCCTGATCAGGAATTGCCCGTTGATAATGTTGTGCGCGGGCAAGAAGATACTGAGCAGTTGCCCCGGAGCTAACCCAAAGCGCCTGGTCGTGGCTTTGAGCAACCGCCCGCGCACGCTATACTGGTTCAGTCGATCCTGCGCCAGCGTATCACCTTGCGCTTTGGTAAGTCCCGTTCCGTCCTCCACCATGACCACAATACCGGATGTGCCTTCTTTGGCTGCCAGCGCCGCCTGCTCTGTCAGGTTATCCGCCTGTGAGTACGTCAGGAATTGCCCCGGCCCCGAGAAGTTCAAGGTGGACGTCAGGTCATAGACCGGCCCGGAACTATCTTCTGTGATCGTATTATCCCCAACCGCGTAGTAGAACTGTTTGCCGGTGTCCACGTTCTTGACGCCTACGGTCGCCTTGTTACCGCCCACCGTGATAGTAGGAGCGCCCGCCCATTGATTGCCGAATACCCAGGATGTTGAAACGCCGTCTCCTTTGCGCGTCTCGTTGATCGTGACGGGGGCCAGCACATTCTCGATGATTTGCCGGTTGCGGTACAGGTCGCTCGAATCTTCTACGGTGATATTCGCGTCCATGAAATCGCCCTGCGGAATTCCTGTAACCGGTGATCCACCGTCGCTTGCTACCCAGGGCGCGGGGACGGCATTCGACGGTAAGAAATACGGTGCCTTGTTCTTGTCGAAGTACCACCAGTACCCCGAGCGCTTCGCCAGGTCATCGTTATTCTTGTCGATATAGTTGTGGTAGTAGTTCGTCTGTGGGACGAGCACGCCTGCTGCAATGGTGTTGCCAAACACGCAGAGCGTCACGTCGAGCACCTGGGGTGTGACTGTGGGATCGGTGGTTGCCAAGCGTTGACGGGTATAGAGGTTTTTGGCGGTCACGTCATCACCGTAGGGCGCAACGCGCAATGATTGCGCCTGAACCTTATTCGCTGCCACTTGACCCGCCAGTAAACCAGCCTTGCCAGCGGCTGTGACCGATGCGTCGGTTACTGAATGGATTTGCACCCCATCCATAGATGATTTGATGGTCGTTCCTTGCACGTCCAGCCTGAAACGGTGATAAGTACCCCGTATGAAATTAATAGCGGTTGGCCCCGCTATCGTCGAGACAACGCCGGCCACGATCTTACGCAGCACGAGCGTGTTTGAGCCGGAGGATGCGGCGCTATCATGGACTGAGAGAAAGTACGCATTGCTTGCATCTACCATGCGCGCCACTATAGCGCCATCGTCGCTATAGTTGAAATCAGCCTCCACAAACATATCCGCGTAGGTCGTGAAGCCAGGATATTGCAGCACGCCATCAATGCCGCTCGTTTGCACGCCGACGAGTTGCTTGTTCGCTGTATCCCATGTCCAGGCAGCGACCGCGCCACCGGTGAGGAAAGTAGCGGTATAACTTGCACTTGAGTTAACAGGGAACGCATCGAACCACGGCCCGGGCTGCACCTTCATGAGCGAGGCCGGGAGCGGCTGCCCGTTGAGCGCCGACACATCAGTCCAAGTCGTGCCATCCGGGCCCGCATCCATACCCAGTGTCGTCCCTGCCGGAACGTTTGCGTTCCAGGACAGTACATTGGAGCCCATACGGCCAACAGGGGCAAGGGAGAGCACAGGCGTTATACGATTGCCCGATGCCGTTACCTGGCTTACCGCCCAAATTGATAGCGCTTGCAGAACCGGCGTGACGCTCGCGTTTGGCGTGGTAAAAGTGAAACGCAACTGCACGCTGATACCGACCGTGCTCGTGCCAGGCGGCAGGTTGCCGATCTGCCCGCCCTGCGCTACTGCTTGCCAGGTTGAGCCGCCATTGATCGTGCTTTCACAGATCAGGCTCCCGCCATTGGGCACAATCGAATTCCAGAACACGGCGCTCTGGCCGATGGTGGTAAGTGCGTTAAGGCTGACCGCTGGCGAAATCCAGGTTCCGGTCAGAGTAGCAACCACGCCGAAGTGATCGAAGAACGCTATAGCAGCGCCGCCGCTATTGTTATAGAGCCTCAACCCAATCTGTCCAGTAGCCGTATACGTCGCGTCGGTTGCGTTGATATACAAGACGTCATCGATGAAGACTTGATGGTTAGTTCCATTGACGACGACTTTGAGCGTGTACCAGTTGCCAGCAGTCAAGGTCACCGCCGGATTGGCGATGAGTGTGGACGTAGAGGCCCCGCCGTTGGTCGCGCGATAGAGGATAGGGCCTGCAGTCGTAAGCCCGGCATAATAGGCATAGGTGTCGTTGCCGTTCACCCATCCTGTAGTTCTGTACACGATGCCGCTATTGCCAACTGCCAGCGCAACCACCTGCACCAGCACTTGCGCCGTGAAATTCTGGAAGCTATTCCCGCCAGAGCCATAGCCATCTAAGCGAGACTTCACATCGGTTCCGCTGTTGGTTGCCAGGCGTAGCTGGCGCTTAATGTTAACCTGGCTTGGCTGTGAAGTGCCAAACACCGTTTGAAACGAAGTGTTTTGCTGATCCTGATAGAAATGCTTGTCCCAATCGTAAAACATGCCGAGCAGCGTGACGCCTATGGAGGTATGAATACCCCCGAACGCTGGAATAGCAGGCCCGGCAGGCGTCCAGTTTTGCGTATTGGCATTTGTGCCGGCGGCAAAATCTGTGACCAGCGCATCACTTGTGATGCTGTTAATCGTCCCTGAGATATAAGCGGTGGTGACCGTAGTGGTAAGTAATGATACAGCAGGGGTAATCTCTGGCGTAGTTCCCGTGATCGCCAGCGCAATTTGTGTATACAGGCTCCTACCAGCCACATTGAAGCCAGCCTCAAGTGTTGAAATAGGCGCATTGAAACTAGCGCCTTGCCAGGTCGCTTCACTATCAATACTCGTCAAAATGCTAAGCGTTGTCCCGGCAGGTATAAGGGGCGTTGACCCTGATTGTGAGCTTGGTGTTACACCAGCGGGAACTACGGAAGACCAGGCCACAAGCGATGAATTCACCACCTTTACGGCATCAATGCTGATAGCTGGACTGAGGCGGTACCCGAATTGGTCATATGCGGTTATCGTTTGAATGCTGACATTAGAATATCCTTGATTGCTGACTTGTGCGCTCGTCTGGAGCGGCGCGTTTTGTGGATCGTAAGGATGTGTCGTTGAGTCATAAAAAGTAGTAATGGTTCCAATGTTACTGGTAAGTCTCACATTGCGGAAATATGCTTGATAATTGCCAACGTTGTCGCCTTCAAACGCGATATCCAGAAATGCAATCGTTTTGCCAGCCAGCGCCGTAATATCGATTTTACGGTGATACCAGGTGTCGGTCGCAACGCCAGCAAGATTACTGCCAGGATGCGCTGGAAAGCCAATCTGGTCGACAATGGCCTGTGAGTTAAAATCGCGCATCGATGTACCATCGGTACACACAAAATCAACCGCTGCTTGCTGTAAGGCGCTGGTTGAAGAAATCCACACATCATATTCGATATAATTATTATTAAGGGCGACAATTGCTTGTGAACCGCTCCAAATCTTCCAGTATAGAAACGCATTATTGCCAGCAATCGCACAGGTTCCGGTCAATTTTATGACGTTGTACGCTTTCAGGTTGAGCTGGTTGTTGCGCGCGTCAACGCTTGCCAGCGTTCCAGCGGCGAATTGCGCGGTCGTGTTGTCGGTCTGTGTGACGTTCGTTCCTGCCGGGGCGAGTTCCAAATCGCCATCGGTGACGTTGGAGGTCGCACTTACACCGGTAAGTGTCCCTGCTGAAAAGTCTGTCTGCGTGGTATCACGTCGTACTGCGTATTTGGCGGTGATACCCTCACTATTGAGCGTGTTGAGCATCAAGCAGAACATCGCCCCGGCCAGGATGTTCGTCGCCTCTGGCCCATCGTAGGTTCGTTTCTCAGCCAGGTAGTGATTGTCCCTGGCGCCGATATCGGTAACGATGAGCGTGTTTGGTGACACCCGGTCTTCTATAGCCGCTGAGACAAACCCGGTATAACTGACTCCTGAGACGGAATCAGTGACACTCACCGGCTGGCCTTTGCTGAAATGGCTAGTGCCTGCGTCGTCCTTCACCTTGAAGGCGAGAG
>Ga0070698_100000392_pt1 | contig 46091 bp, 48 predicted proteins | sample KBSK1502metaG_FD_65477 | JGI IMG/M metagenome (GOLD analysis project Ga0070698, IMG submission 65477) | Corn, switchgrass and miscanthus rhizosphere microbial communities from Kellogg Biological Station, Michigan, USA - KBS K1-50-2 metaG | ecosystem: Host-associated > Plants > Roots >...
TTGCAATATTAAATTTTTATTACCGAGATTAGCCACGAATTTTCATAGGATAAGGTTTAATGGTTAATGGTTTTTGATTAGGGGCCCCCGATTTCCATCGGGGGTTCTACTTTTAAAACAGCGTAGTAGTAAATAAAAAAGGCATTGTGATCAATGCCTTTTTATTTTCATTAAGAACATTCTTATTTATTTTTTGGCTTGTCAAGCATGTATTCAAATCGCTTACCACTGTATTCAGCCATGTCAGGAACAGAATCTACTTTATAAGCTCCGGCATCAAGTTTTTTCTTTGTTTCTTCAAATGCTTTAAGTGTTGCTTCAATATCGGCATCAGTATGCGCTGCAGATGGAATAAGACGGTAAATGATATGGCCTTTCGGTATTACAGGATATACAACAATGGATGCAAAAATTCCATAATTCTCCCGGAGGTCCATCACCATTGCAGTTGCTTCTTCTACACCACCTGTCATATACACAGGAGTTACAGGGGAATCAGTTTTTCCAATATCAAATCCTTTTTCCTTTAAACCGCCTTGTAATTTTTTTGCATTGCTCCAGAGTTTCTCTTTAAACTCCGGATGTGTTCTTAAAAGCTCAAGTCTTTTCAAATTACCGACCACAAGCGGCATTGGTAAACTTTTAGCAAATATCTGGCTGCGGATATTGTAGCGGATATAATCAATTATATCACCAGGACCGGCAATAAAAGCACCGATAGATGCCATTGATTTTGCAAACGTAGAGAAATAAAGATCGATTTGATCCTGGCAACCTTGTTCTTCACCAGCACCTGCACCAGTTTTACCTAATGTACCAAAACCATGGGCATCATCAACCAATAAACGGAATTCGTATTTCTTTTTCATATCACAGATCTCTTTCAGCCTTCCCTGGTCACCTGCCATACCAAATACACCTTCTGTGATCACGAGTATACCACCGGCACCTTGCTTTTCAATTAATGCAGTTGCCCGTTGTAATTGTTTTTCGCAATCACTAACATCATTGTGTTTAAAAACATAACGATGTCCGGGGTGTAAGCGAAGTCCATCAATAATACAAGCATGGCTTTCTGCATCGTAAACTATTACATCATGACGACTGCACAATACATCGATAAGGCTTACCATTCCCTGGTAACCATAATTCAACAAAGCACAATCTTCTTTTGAAACAAAAGAGGCCAATTCGCTTTCCAATTGTTCATGAAGGTTACTATTCCCACTCATCATACGGGCACCCATAGGTAATGCTAAACCATATTTAGCCGCGCCATCTGCATCCGCTTTACGAACTTCAGGATGATTAGCCAACCCGAGATAGTTATTCAGGCTCCAGACAATGACATCTTTTCCACGGAATTTCATACGGCTGCCGATATCGCCTTCCAATTTTGGAAAAGCAAAATAGCCATGTGCCTGTTTACGGTGCTGACCGATGGGACCATAATTTTTTAGTAAACGCTCAAAAATATCTGCCATACTTTGATAGTTGGTTGTTTAAAAAGTCGCCGCAAAGGTAAGGCTTTGAAGGGGTTTAAGAGCCCGATCTTTAAACAAAATCCCTATTAAGATACTAAATCTTATCGCTTGCTTCTCAATTTTCTATATCACATCAATTGTCTCTTATATAACTGGATTGTATTTTCAAAACCAAGATAGATCGCATCACATACTAAAGCATGACCAATACTGACTTCATCAAGCCACGGAATATTTTCTTTAAGAAATTTCAGATTTGTAAGATCAAGATCATGACCGGCATTTAACCCAAGGCGAAGCTCCATTGCACAGTTAGCCGCTCCAACATAAGGAGCAACCGCTGATTGCTTATTCCCAATTGCATATTGTTTTGCGTAGCCTTCAGTATAAAGTTCAATCCTGTCAGTTCCGGTTTCGGCTGCACCGGCTACCATTTTCACATCAGGATCTACAAAAATGGAAACACGAATCCCTGCTTTTTTAAAAACAGAAATAATATCTTTTAAATAATCTTTGTTTTTGATCGTATCCCATCCATGATCAGATGTTAATTGCCCAAGTGTGTCAGGAACTAATGTTACCTGATCAGGCTTTGTTTCCAAAACAAGGTCAACAAACTTTTGCTCGGTGCAGTTACCTTCAATATTGAATTCTGTTGTAATGATCTTTTTTATTTCTCGTACATCACTGTAACGGATATGACGTTCATCGGGACGGGGATGGACAGTAACTCCGTCTGCACCGAAACGTTGTACATCCATTGCTGCTTTTACAACATCCGGATTGTTTCCGCCACGGGAATTTCTTAGTGTTGCAAACTTGTTGATGTTTACTGATAGCCTGGTCATAAGCAAATCTACAAATTCGTGCAAAAGTGCTTGTTATTTTAACTTGTTCTTATTGCTGCATTGATTAATTTGCTTTTAATTAATAATGCCATGAAAAGACTTCTCCTGCCTTTATTATTAGTTGGTTCAATTACATCTTTATTCGCTCAGAAAGCCCCTGCATCAGCGGATGAAATAATGAAAGAAGCGTTAGCGGATGCTAAGAAACAGAACAAAAAGGTTCTTGTGATGTTTCATGCATCATGGTGTGGCTGGTGTCATAAAATGGATACCTCATTAAATGATGCTTCAGTAAAAAAATTCTTTGATGACAATTTTGTTATTCGTCATCTTGTAGTTTTTGAATCGGACGGGAAGAAGAATCTCGAAAATCCCGGCGGGCAAGATATGCTTGAAAAGTATGAGGGTAAAGATCAGGGCATTCCTTTCTGGTTAATATTTGATCAGGGTGAAAAACTTTTAGCCGACTCCCGTATGAAAGCTATAGTAAACGGAGTTGAAAAGCTTCAGAACACAGGTTGCCCTGCCTCAAAAGAAGAAGTGGAATATTTTATAGAAGTTTTGAAAAAGACGACCACATTAACAGAAGATCAGGTTGAAAAGATCAGGGTAAGATTCAGGAGAAATGAAACGCATTAGCATCTAAAAATCTTTCTTGCTATTCCTTAGCATTTCAGGATAGCCCCATTTTTTGGAAAGGGCATTTACAGCCATTGCTATTCTTTTTGTTTTTGTGGGTTCTGTTTTAGCAGAGTCGATCCATTTGCTGAAATAATTGCGATGAGAGCCGGAAAGAGTATCAAAATAATTTTTAGCGGCTGGGTCATCGTTCAAACAGGCCATAAAATCTTCGTTAAGCTGATATCCTTCAGGATCTACCTGCAACTTCACGTTTAGCATTGCTCCTTTCTTTTTGCGGATACCTCTTCTTAGATCGGCGTTTAGTGTAAGAATAAAATTACCACCGCCCATGGGCAGCAAAGCAACTCCTTTAATTGGAAAGCTGTCAAGCCTACCTTTTACACGAAAGCCTTTCCGGTTTCCCGGCATCAATTTTTCCGCTAAATCTGAAGGAATTTCGATATAAGTCCACCCGGTTTTTTCGCCTTGCTGGTCAAATTGCTTTATAGTAGTCGTGAACTGAACCATCCCGGCAAAAATAATATTTGCCGGCTGTAAGTGATTACTGTTGGCTTATTTCATCTTCTATAGCTTCATGCAGTTGCTCTTCATATTGGAGTATCCATTTTGGAAGCAAAGATGAACTAAGTTTCCATGCACCGCCTTCTCTGAGCATTGAGAAAATAATGCGGTTGCCACGATCATCAACAGTGTCCACAGAGCATTTCTCTTCGTTTCCGGTTCCTGTTTTTCTAAAATTGAATTCTCTTAAGCGGCCCTCGGTTTTTATCAGCCGGGAGAACTGAACGTTTTTCACGAATTGTATTGGCATAGTCTCTATTGTTAGAACATTTAGCAGCAATTTTTATGCTATACTCTAAAATAATAATGAATACAACATAAAAAAATATTAATCTTGATTGAAACGAAATTCTTATGCTGTTCGATATACTTTTTTCAAATTTATTTAATCACAGAACAACATTTAGTTGATTTAATAAAATAAAAACCCCGGGGCCTTTACATTGGTTATTAAAAGCTCCGGGATCGCTTTGCTCAAGAAGTTTAATGGCAGTTAGTGATGTTGCAACTCAGGCATTTTGGCTGCAAGTACATCAATTCTTTCAATTGTTGGCGGTTTGGAAAAAAGTTCAGATGCCTTTTCCTTTAAAGCTTTGGCAACTTCACCTGCCAAATGCGCTTCTCTTCCTTTATTATCAGGGAATGTGTCAAATATTGCATAAGAAGTTGGGCCAAGCTTAAGAGCATACCACGTTATAGTTCCGGGCTCATTGTTTACAATCGTTAGTCCATCTCTTAAAAATTTTTCTACTTCGGCTTCTTTTCCTTTCTTGGCTTCAAGCTGAACCCATAGTGCTGTGTTTTGCATATAAATGATTTTAGTGAAAGGTTTTTTGATGTAAAAGCGTACAACAACTATTCCAAAAGGTTTTGAGTGGTTACATGTCCAAAAATTTTGGGAACAATTAAAAGACCTTGCTTAGCAAGGTCTTTTAAGAAATAATTAGACTTCAAATTATTTGGGACAAGGAAGATCAGAGTTGAAGCAATCACGGAAAATTTTCCATTTGTTATCTTCCATTTTCCAGAGAACAATATATTTCCCTTTGTCGGTTTCTTTGCCATCTTTACCACTAAGGCTATATGTTCCTTCTTCACTTAACAGTTCCTTATTGCCCCATACTTCTACTGTAGTTAATTTAGCCCCAGCTACACCCATGCCAAGCATGCCAGCAAAAGCGCTTTGAATTGCGGCTTTACCGGAAACGGCTGGCATATTTCCACCCAGCAACTTTGCATCGGATGCATAAAGATTAGCAATTGCTACTGAATCACCTTTTGCTACAAAGGTTCCAAAATCAGCATTGGCTGCTTCAATGGCTTTTCTTGCAGCAGCAAGATCAAAGGATTTGGCTCTTTCTTCTGTGGCTGCGTTAGTGCCAGATTCTTCGGCAGTATTACTACTGCAAGCAATAAATAAAGAGGTAATTGAAAAAATTACAAGAACTGTTAGCAGTTGTTTCATAAAAGAAATTTTTTAGTGGAAAATTGTTGGCGATAGAAAGGTAGTGAATTTGTTAATATGTCAAATATCTGTACAGGAAAATGAACGGAGCGTCGCAAGAGAAGCTAAATAGTAGCATTATCGGTTGTTATAAAAATAAAAGCCCCGAACAATTCGGGGCTGCAATCCTTTGCTTCGCTCAGGATGACAAATTTTAGTATCTGTAATGCTCAGGCTTGAAAGGCCCAGCCTTCGGAATGCCAAGATAATCGGCTTGTTCAGTGCTTAGTTCATCCAGCTCAACTCCAATTTTAGAAAGATGAAGTCTTGCAACTTTTTCATCAAGATGTTTTGGAAGAACAAATACTTTGTTCTCATAACTCTTATGATTTGTCCAAAGCTCGATCTGTGCCAATGTTTGATTGGTAAATGAATTACTCATTACAAAGCTTGGATGACCTGTAGCACAACCAAGATTCACCAGGCGCCCTTCAGCCAAAAGAATGATATCTTTTCCGTCAATATTATAAACATCAACCTGTGGCTTGATAGTATCTTTTGTTTTACCATAGTTATTATTCAACCATGCTACATCAATTTCAATATCGAAGTGACCGATGTTACATACGATCGCCTTGTCCTTCATGCTGCGGAAATGTTTCTCAGTAATAAGATCACGGCAACCTGAAGCAGTTACAATTATATCAGCTTCTTTTACTGCATCAGCCATTTTCTTTACTTCAAAACCATCCATAGCTGCCTGCAATGCGCAGATAGGATCAATTTCAGTTACAATAACACGGCAACCTGCACCTTTTAATGAAGCTGCAGAACCTTTACCTACATCACCATAACCACCTACAACTGCTATTTTACCTGCCATCATCACATCAGTTGCACGACGAATAGCATCAACCAAACTTTCCTTACAGCCGTATTTATTATCAAACTTGCTTTTAGTAACAGAATCATTCACATTGATCGCAGGAACAGGTAATGTTCCTTTTTGAACTCTTTCATAAAGACGATGGACACCGGTAGTAGTTTCTTCACTTATACCCTTCAGGTGCTGGATCAATTCCGGATATTTATCCAAAACCATATTTGTAAGATCACCACCATCATCAAGGATCATATTTAACGGACGATCAGCGCCGCCAAAGAAAAGAGTTTGCTCAATACACCAATCAGCTTCATCAAGTGTTTGGCCTTTCCAGGCAAATACACCGATACCAGCCGCTGCAATAGCAGCTGCAGCATGATCCTGGGTTGAGAAGATGTTGCAAGAGCTCCATTTCACTTCCGCACCCAGCTCGATGAGTGTTTCAATGAGCACAGCAGTTTGGATGGTCATATGCAAACATCCGGCAATACGAGCTCCTTTAAGAGGCTGTTTTGGTCCGTATTCTTTGCGGATCGCCATAAGGCCGGGCATCTCTGCTTCGGCGAGACGAATTTCTTTTCTTCCCCATTCGGCAAGTGAAATGTCTTTCACTTTATGAGGCAGCTTGAAGTCGATGTGTGAGAGTGTTGTTGCTGACATGGTTTTTAATTAAGAATTATAAGTTAAAATTTTGAATTCTTTCTTCGTATTATCCAGAGTGCCAGAAAGAAAAAGATCAGGTACACAAAGAATCACGAAGAACCCAAAGTTAGAGCAAATAGGTAAAACGACTGGCTTCTTATTAAAAATTGGAATAAAATGACAAAAATTTCGTTTATTGTAGGATAATTATCTGTTTTGTTATGGCTAAAGCAACTAAAAAAGAAGAATCTACTATTCATCCAGCGCTGGATCAGAAAGACTTTGCGATACTGAAGCTGTTGCAATACAACGCAAGAGCCACTGTAAAAGAAATTTCTGACAAAGTAAATTTGAGTACAACACCTGTGTATGAGCGCATCAAATGGATGGAAGAAACAGGGGTGATCAAGCAATATGCAACGCTTATCGACCCTGCAAAACTTAACAAGCGATTGATGGTGATCGTGTATGTGTCGCTCAAGCAGCACAATAAAACTGCGGGATCAAAATTTGTGAAAGCGATCAATGAGATGCACGAAGTGATGGAATGCTACAGCATTTCCGGGGAGTTTGATTTTATGCTGAAGATCCTGGTGGAGGACATGAATGCTTATTATGATTTTCATGTGAATCGCCTCTCCGAGATGGAAAATATTGGAAATGTGCAGAGTATTTTTGTGATGGGCATTGTAAAGGAAACACATGCCTTAATTTGATTTTTCCTCATTCCTGTCGTTGTAAACCAGGTTATGGTCTTTCACTTGTGTTTCAGATTGAAAGTTTTATGGCAAAAAGTACAATTATAGCCTGTAAATCTGTAATTTGTTTCGGCCTTATGGGGGTAGCTTGTGAATAGTTAAACAAACGGGCAACTGATATCCCTGACTTACCGTCATCTAACATCTATAATCCGCTTAATTATGAAAAAGATTTTATTGCTTACCGGACTACTATTAATTATCGGTTCAGTTTTTGGACAAAAGAATCAGACCAAAGGAGAACAAAAGTTTGATAAAAGACTTTTGTGCCCTTTTGTGAATGGAATGGGTCGTGAGCCCAAAGAGGCATTTAGCTGGGATCCGCCGGATAAAAAAGTGATCATGATAAGTAAGGTTGATACGGCGATCCGCAGTTGTATAGACGCAAAAGTTTTGAGCATTAACCCGACAGAAGATGGAAGATTTGAGATAGTGATCTATTATAAAGAATGGTATTTCTGGTATTTTGGAATTAAGAATGCTTTAGTAAATGTGAACCAGGTAATAAAAGCAGGACAAGTATTAGGAACTTATTCCTTTGGACAAGAGATGGAATTCAGAATGTTTAAAGATGAAGAGGCGATGGACCCAAGAGAGTTCCTTGAATGTAAAGTGAGTGAAGAGAAAAAAGAATAAATAAACCTTAACCTTAAAATTTATTAATCATGGCGGCATACGATACAGTATCACAAGCAATAAATGGTCTTAAAGAAAGGGGATATACCTTGGATTTTAATTTGAAGCCGAATGGTCTTGAATGTGAAGGTCAAAAATTCAATCCAAAAGAGTTTGAAATAACGGAATTTCATCGCTTCGAAGGCAATAGCGATCCTGGTGATGAAGCGGTGGTGTATGCAATAGAATCAAAAAATGGGAGGAAAGGTGTTTTGGTGAATGCATTTGGAGTTTACTCAGAGTCCCTGAGTGATGAAATGATAAAGAAACTTAGCTTTCAAAAAAATTAAATCAGCATGCAGCTAAAACGAACCCTGTTTTCTTTGATCTTAATTCTTTCAATTGCATTTGTACAGGCGCAAACAGACAGCCTTCAGTTAAGCTGCCCTCTTAGAAACGGCACACCAAGAATAATAAGAGCCAGCGACAAAGATTACCAGAAATCATCAGAGTATGGAGTGATGCTTACCAGCAAGATCGATACTTTGGTACATGCAGTGCATGATGCTTCAGTAGTGATCGTTGCGAGAACTGAGGATACCAAGTATGATGTGGTGCTTCAATATAAAAACTATTATTTCTGGTTTGCGGGAGTGCTTACGCCAAAAGTGAGGCAAGGAGCGAAAGTAAAAACAGGAGATGTTATAGGTACATTCAAACCCGGTGATATGCTTGAAATGCTAATGTATCAGCAAGAGGAGCCAGTGAATCCAAGGAAATATTTGAAATGTAATTAGTGAATGGTTGCCAGATTCCAGTAACCGGAAACTAGTAACTTAAATTTTTATAATTTCTTCTCCATAATATAATCATTCATAAAAAAACCGTTGCCAATATCTAAGTTTATAAAATCTACTTCGGCAAACCCAAGACGTTCGTAAAAAGTTTTTGCATTGTTGTGTTGGTTCACCTGTAAGAAAAGAGAAGTAGCCTTTTGTTTTTTTATTTCTTCAATAATATAGTTGATCACATATTTACCTGTTCCTTTTCCTTGTTGATTTTGCAGAATATAGATCTTATTCAATTTCCATCTTTGGGGTTCATCTTCGTGGTATGATGCAAAACCAACCGGGTTTCCATCTTCGTATACGATAATAAACCGGCAGCCATCCTGCATCATTTGTTTTTGCAATGAGCTTTCGCTGTACATCATCTCAAGCATATAATCGATCTGCTCTTGTGTAAGAATTGACGCATAAGTTTGCGGCCATACACGGAATGTAAGTTCTCTTATTAAAGAGATATCATCTGTGTCTGCCTTTTTTATTTCAAACATGTCGGGAAGATAAGAAAAGATGATAATTAGTAGAAAGCCCGGAATTGACAAATGGAAAAGCAACCGGTTGAAAAATAATTATCTTCAAATATGATTTTAAAAAGATTTATATACCTGGTTATTGTTTTTTTACTGACGAAAACAATTTCTGCACAGGATTCTATCCCGTCTTTCATAATGACAGCAGGTAAACTGCCACAGCTTGCTTACAGTACCGGAGAAGACAGATTGGGGAGTGCAAAAATGGGCTATATCGATACATTGATCCCAATGAAAGTTCTTGACACTGTAAAAAATCTATACAAGGTTGAGCTTTCCAGTTATCATTATGCATTCATTGAAAAAACCTATACGCAGCCAATTCCTGATACACTATTGCCAATAGTTTTATGTGAAAGCTGGCGGGTAAAAGGTGGTGATGAGTTTGATTCAGTAAGTTTTTCATTAAATGGGAGAGTGCCCTATAAAAGCTGGATGGAAATAGACCCATCAAGAATAAAGATTGAATTGTATAATGTGCAAAGCAATACAAATTGGATCACGCAATTATCATCGGCCAAAGCGGTTAAAAATGTTTGGTTTGAGCAAACAGAGAATGATGTTTTGCAGATCACCATTGAACTTGCGAAGCAACAGCATTATGGATATAAGATCGGATATACTGGTAAGTCATTGCTCTTAACGATAAGAAGAGTACCGGCAACTGCCAATATCAAAAACATGACAATTGCAATTGATGCAGGACATGGAGGTACTAATCTTGGTGCCAGTGGCACAGGATCAGGAATACTTGAAAAAGATTATACTATTCTTTTTGCTAAAGAGCTTCAGAAGATATTAAAAAAGCAAAAAGCAAAAGTTATCATGGTGAGAGAAACGGATACCACTATTGAAAATAAAGACCGGGTGTTATGGGCTCAGCAAAATAATCCTGATGTTTTTATTTCATTTCATTTAAATTCTTCCGGTCGTAACACAGCCAAAGGAGTTTCCACTTATTATAAGCATATTGGATACCGCTCATTCACACAAAGTCTTTTAAAAAGATTATTGGAAATAAAAAACCTCGAGGAGTTTGGAAATATAGGCAGTTTCAACTTTCAGCCAATTCAGCCTACGGAATATCCAAGCTGTCTTGTCGAGGTTGCTTTCTTGAGTAATGAAGAAGATGAAAAGATGATCCGTGATCCGAAGTTCAGGACTAAAGTTGCAAACCAGGTTTATTTGGGAATAAAAGATTGGATGAAAGGGTGGAAATAAAAAAGTCAGTAATGGGTTTTCATTACTGACACAAATTCAACTTCATTTATTCTTAGCCTCCCTTTTTATCCTTCTTCCCAAATATTTTCTGAAAAATATTTTTCTTTTTCACAGTATCTTTTGCCGGCTCACCGATCTTTATTGGGTCTGAGATTTTTACTTCCTCGTTATCTTTCTTTTTGTCTTTACCATCTTCTGTTACCGGCTTGCTTTCAGGGCCGATATATTCCCGTGTTTTCATTATTTCGAAATCAGCTTCATTACCTACGCCCTGGTCTTCACCTTCGGCAGCAGGAGGAGGTATTGCATCAATAAGATTTAAAGGATCGGCGCTGTTCATTTCCAGTTCAAGATTCTCAGGCTTTGAAAATCTTGCATCTTTTTCAATACCAAGTTTTTTATCTGCATATACTTTTTTGTAAAACGATTCCCATATTGGTCTTGCAGCATAGCCACCATAACCACGGGCATCATTTTTATTTAACCGAACAAAGCGATCATCACAACCAACCCATGCTCCAGCAAGCAACTGCGGACTATAACCCATGAACCAAGCATCACTGTTTTCATTTGTGGTTCCTGTTTTACCACCCATTTCAACTGCGCCTAATCTGTTTCTCAATCCAGCTGCAGTACCAACATCAACGGTGCCCTGCATCATGCGAACCATTTTGTAGGCTGTTATTTCGCTGATCGCTTCTTTGCGATTCACACTATAATCAAATCTTTTTATCACATTGCCGTTTCTGTCTTCAATGCGGCTGATATACCAGGGCTTTGTTGAAAACCCACCACCTGCAAAAACCGTATAACCCCAAAGCATTTCATATAAAGAGAGATCACAGGCGCCAAGTGCATTGGATGGATAAGGACCAATATCCGTAGGAATTCCAATTCTATTTACAAATTCTTCAAATGATTCCGGACCTACTTGTTTCATTATATATGCACTTGCACAGTTTTTTGACCATGCTAAAGCAGTTGCCATTGTCATTGTTCGGCCTGTACAAGTTGTAGCAGTTGCGGGTACAAGACGATCACGGCCAAAATTTTGCTGTACATCTTCAACAGGTGTTTCAGGAGAAAAGCCACGTTCTTCCATTGCCTGCGCATATAAAAAAGGTTTGATAGATGAGCCAACCTGTCTTTTGGTTCTTAAGTTAACATGGTCGTACTTAAATGTCTTGAAATTAACGCCACCAACCCATGCTTTTATTTCACCGGTTATGGGATCCATCGCCATAAACGATGCCTGCATGATCTGCTTATGATACTTTATCGAATCATAAGGGCTCATCGTAGTATCTTTTTCGCGTTTTGCATTCCACGCAAATACTTTCATCGGTACTTTCTTTTTAAATGCCTTTTTGATCTCATCATCCGTGTACCCTTCTTCTTTCATATTTGCCCAGCGGTCGCTTTGTTTCATTGATGAATCAATAACTTTTCCAAAATCTTCCCACACTTTTCCGCTTTTAATATTACCGGTTGCATTTAGAATTTTTTGCATGCTCGGCATCCACTCAGCAATCGCTTCCTCAGCATATTCCTGCATGCGGGGATTAATAGTTGTATAAATTTTCAACCCATCGTCATAAATATCATAGCTCTCTCCATCAGGTTTTTTTATATCCTTTAAAATATTTTTCAGATCTGCACGGAGCACTTCACGGAAATAAGGTGCATACCCCGTGTTCTCATCCATTTTTTTGAAGTTGGTTACTATGGGCTGTAGCTTTAGTTTATCATATTCTGCACTGGCTAGCTTATTATTTTTTACCATTTGATGTAAAACCACATTTCTCCTGTCAAATGCAGCTTTATAATTACGCTGTGGATTATAAAGTGTATTACCTTTTAACATACCAACCAGCACTGCGGCTTCTTCTACTTTTAACCTATCAGGTTCTTTTTGAAAAAAAGTAAGACTTGCATTGCGAATACCATAAACATTATTTCCAAAGGGAACCGCATTCAGGTAAAGAGCTATAATTTCTTCTTTAGTAAAATTTCTTTCCAGCTTAACAGCGATGATCCATTCTTTCAGTTTTTGTATTACACGAATAGCTTTGCTTTTACTTTCATGATCAAGCAATGCTTTTGCTAATTGTTGAGTGATTGTGCTGCCTCCTCCTTTACTACCGCCAAAAACTACGGCACGAATTGTCGCTATAAAATCTATCCCCGAGTGGTTATAAAATCTTTCATCTTCGGTAGCTACAAGGGCATCAATTGCATACCTGGAAATTTCATTATATTCAACGTTGCTGCGGTTTCCTTTTTCCAGATAATATTTTCCCATCAGCGTTCCATCATCTGCATACACTTCGGTTGCCTGTAATATACTTGGGTTTTCCAGCTTCTTTAAAGATGGCATTGGTCCAAATGCTCCCCAGTTTGCAAGCAATACGAGTAAAATAAAAGCTACAAATCCGCCGAAGAAAATTCTCCAAAAGATCGTGACACTTTTTTTCATTGTATTATGTTTAGTGTGAAGATGAAACAGCCTCAAATAGAATACCACAAAGTACTTTCAAAGCTAATAAAATAGATGAGGTTTGGTAAAAACAAATCCTTAAAATTTGCCAGGCATATTTTTATCAATGAATTGCTTGTAAAGGCCAATATCCTGCTGAGTTTTCAGTATTTCTAGGTTCGAAGCAGAAATAATAGTAAAGCTGTATTTATCAGCAGCAAGCCATGGTACAATTTGTGAAGAACTTACTGGTTTTACTGATTGCACATAGTCAGCAGCGGCCTGGGCATTATCAAAATTCCCGATTAATAAAACTTTATATTCAGGATTTATCGGGCTTACCGAGTATTCAAATTGTTTGTTATAGAATTTATTCCTGTTATAAATACTAAAAGCATTTTTGGTTTCATTTACCCAAACCATATCCACTTTTGTAAGTAATACTACTGCGTAATATTTATCATCAGGTTTAAATGAATAGGCTGAAATGATGGGTTTGTTTATAACTGTATCAGCTGTTTTTACAACAGGTTTATTATCTGCAGCTTTTACAATTTCCTCAGATTTTTCTTTTTCAGGTAATGGTGTAAATACTTGTTTCGTTGTTGTATCAATTATTAGCTTTCGTTCTTCTGCTCTTTGCACATTCAACCTGTTCAATTCATCTTCTATTTTTTGCCTGCGGCTTAGAACATCTATCATCGTAGCTGCTTTAAAAGCCATGGGAGTATTTGGTTGTTGTGTAATGATCGCATTCAATATTTGTGTTGCCTTTGCATCGTCTTTTTGTTTGATGTAATAAACAGATTCAATATACATCAGCTGAGGTGTCCAATAATTTGAACCATACATACTATCAGCAATTGCTTTATCTGCCACAGCTTTTTCAAAATTTCCTTCAATGAACAGGTTATAGATATCTTCATAAGCTTTGGTGGCTTCAGGGTTCGAAATACTACCTGGATCTTTGCCAGTCGTTACAATTGTGGTCAATCGATTACCAGCAAATTTTTGTTCCATCAGCTTTTTCACTTGCTCTGCTTTGGAAGCCTCACCTGATTTCTTATAACAATAGTAAAGTGTAAATAACACTTCATCCATTTTCTTAAATGTGGGGAACCGTTCTACGATCTCTTCATTTACACTGATTGCCGAAGCACAATCTTCAAGGTCATTTGCAAATGATTTACCAACCAGGTATAAAGCTTCAGCCAAGGAATCATTTGACAGTTTCATTTGTTTTTCAGTAAGCGGAAGATTGTCATATAAAGCATCAAAACTTACTTCACCCGGTGTAGTTTTCTGATCTATTTTAGTTGTATTATCAGTTGTGGCAGGAACAGTTTTATTTGCCTGTTGGAAATTCAGTCCTGTCGAACGTCTCCAGTTATCTACATTTGGCCTGTTGCCCCATTTTGCTTTAAACTCAGTTGAACCCTTTGTCTTTAATGCGGCATTATAGAAATACCATTCACCTTTTGTATTTGTGTTGAACAGATCAGGTTGATCTGCTTTTTGCGGACCAATTGGTACCAACGCAGATGTTGCTGCTGCTGCATCTTCTTTTAATCCCTGCTGTTTTCTGATCTGGCGTACAAGTTTTCTTACAAAATCTTTTCTTTCTTCTTCCGGCATTGCTGCTATCTTTTGCAAACTATCCTGTCTTTCTATAATATCCAGTTGCATAGAAATTTTTGCAAGCACTTGTTGCTTTTCAACGATCTCATTTACATTTTTCAAACCCGGATCCCTGATATCGATGCTGTCATAATAATTGCGGGCCAGCTTATATTTTTTCTGTGTAAAAGCAAGATCTGCCAGTTGCAGAAATGCTTTATTTCTTAACGTGGGATTGTTTGTGTTATTCTCAGTACTTTTTGTAAGATTTATTTGTGCCTGTTCAAAATTATTTCTCTCCATTTCCATCTGGGCAATGGTATAGTAGATCACATCTTTATATTCATAGTACTTGTCCCTCTTTACCATTTTTTGTAGTTCAGCAATATTGCGGTCTATATAATTATCGCCACCGGCTTTATTGATACGGATAGAATGAAGTCTTGCATAGATCTCCATTACCGGGTCAATGGTATGATTGATCACCCGGTCATAAAACTCTTTTGCTAATTCAGTTTTACCGCTTCGCTCATACAACTGCGCAATTAAAAATTCCCATCTTGCCCTTTCTTTTTTATTAGCGGCATTACTCAACGCTTTTTCAAGATGAACTGCGGCGCTATCATATACATTGCTATTATAAAACCACCATGCCTGTACTTCTTCCAGGTCATTTTTTAAACGCTTTGGAAATTCAGGATCATTCTTAAGTGTGATAATAAGACTTGCAGCTTCTGCATATTCATCCATTGCGATCAATGTTCTTATTTGCCAGATAAAAGCATCATTACGGCTGGGTGGCTCAGAAAAAACTTTTCTTGGTAAGCTATTTTTTTCTTTTGTTGAAATTGAAAGTGCATTGTTGCCATCAAACTTGCTTCCGATTGTTTGGTAATAACCGTCCTTTTCTTTTTTAGCAAAAGCATAGTTGATGAACTGGAAAGTAAGATATGCGGAATCAAATTGTTTGCGCAAATAATAGGCTGCGCCTTGTAACAAATACAGGTTATCGATCCAATCATTACGCAGATCATGCAAAACTATCCCGGTTGTTGATTTATAAAGAATGGAATCAAGCTGGATCGAATCTGCAGCTGTAACATCAAGGCTATAGTTGTAAAAAGACAAAAGCTCTGTATAATCATCCACATGAGCAAGTTTGGCTTCTTCCAATACCTGGTTCAGCTTATTATTTGCGTTAAAAAAGTAATTGTAGTGAGTAAAATTGTTTTGGGTGAACCGTCGGGGAAGGGTAAATTTTTTAGTTTCAGATTTTTCAGAACCTAACACCCTGTCGTCATATTGCTCAGGTTTTTTTATGTCAAAAGAAAAACCCGTCTGTGCATGGCCTTGAGAAAAGGTAAGACACAGGAATACGAATAAAGCCGTAGAATAAATATTTCTGCTCCGATGCATTGTCCGCAATCTAAAGTCTTAATAACTGAAAATCAAATAATTTATTTCAAAAGTAGGCAGATTTTTTATGGGGATCGCCTACCTTTCAGCAAGCTTTTCTTAATTTTATTGGCTTTAAAATTTCCCGTTTTGAAAATATCTCCAGAATCCACGCTGAAACGCCTCCGGAACCGCTATCGCTTAGTAGTTATGAACGATGATACTTACGAGGAGGTTGTTACGTTTAAGTTATCAAGACTGAGCGTTTATGTGATGCTTTGCACAATTTTTGTGGTATTGGTAGGTCTTACAGTCGCTCTTATCGTTTTTACACCACTCAGGTATTATATCCCGGGTTCCGGCGCAGATTACAGAGCCGACCGGGAGCTACGACAGATGAAATTAAAAACAGATTCACTTGAAGATGCGTTAAAAGACCAGGAACAATACAGGGAGAGTTTGCAAAGAGTGTTGAGAGGTGATGTGACAACAAAGCTTGATACGACTCAAATTGCTGTTCCAAAAGAAGAGATCATTGGCAACTAAATTTCTTAACCTATGTTTAATACTAAAAAACCAACAACCCCAACAGTTATGACTACAGAAAAACCCAGCACTAACGGCGGTGGCGGTAATGGAACAACATTGATCAGCGCCGGCACAACTATCAAAGGTGACATCAGCAGCAACAGCGATCTTAGAATTGATGGTACAATCATCGGCAACATCAACAGTAACGCTAAAATTGTGATTGGCAATAGTGGCGTTGTAGAAGGTGATATTTATGGTAACCATGCTGATATTGTAGGGAAAACTTCAGGAACTATTAAAGTAAAAGAATTGCTTCAGTTGCGTGGCGAATGTGTTGTTAACGGTAATATTTATGCTGGCAAACTACAGGTAGAGCCGACGGCAACATTCAATGGTCAATGTCATATGGGAGCTAATGTAGTTGATATGGCTTCGAATGAAGTTGCTGCACTCGCAAAGTGATTTTATTCATTTAGTCCTTTAACTTCGCACCGGTAATATGTTTATTACCGGTTTTTTTGCAACCATAATTTTTCTGCAAAATCCATATATGAATAAACAATCACTCCGTAGTTTTTTCCCGGCGATCATGATCTTTCTTGTACTTAATTCAGGTTTTCTGGCAATGATGAAAAAATTAGAAGCCTGGGGATTTGATTACCCCGTTCTTCTTTTTGGTAATCTTTTGATTTTTGGCATTAGCTTTCTTTCTTACTGGATGGCAGTAAAAGGTCTTACTACAAAAAACAACCATGCATTTTTCAGATGGGTGTACGGGAGTGTTATGATCAAGCTTTTTATTTTAGCCGGAGTAGCATTTGTTTATATCATGATGAATAAAGACAAAGTGAACAAGCCAGCATTGTTCTTTTGTATGGGATTGTATATCATTTACACGTTTATTGAGGTTTCAGCGCTGATGAAAGTGAATAAACAGAAAACAAATGCCTAAGAAAGAAGCGCCATTAACACATCTTAATTCTTTCTTGCCCCCGGGCACTTACCAGGCAGTTGAAGAATACCTGCGGTTTTATAAAATTCATCTCACCGTTACACAGCATCGTAAAAGTATTTTGGGTGATTACAGGCATCGTACTCATTTCAGCAACCATCGTATCAGTGTAAATGGCAGTTTAAATAAATATTCCTTTCTTATTACCCTTTTACATGAAATCGCTCATTTACTGACCTTTGAAAAACATGGTAATAAAGTGTTGGCGCATGGAAATGAATGGAAAATCATTTATGCTTCATTATTAAAACAGTTTATTGATAACAAAATTTTTCCAACAGATATTGAAAAAGAGCTGATGATCTCTCTTAGAAATCCTGCGGCCAGCAGTTGTGCTGAAGATGATCTTATAAGAATTTTGAGAAGATATGATACCAACAAAAACGGTTATCGGTTAGTGGAAGAGATCCCTCTGAATGCCTTATTTAAAATTGACGATGGAAAACTTTTTAAAAAAGGAGAAAAGCAGAAAAAGAGATTCAAATGTGAGGAAGTAAAAACAGGGAAGACATATTTATTCAGTCCTGTGTTTGAGGTTGAATTAATTGAGGCAGTATCTTTTTAATTTTTTAACTTAGAAAATTAAAACCTACTGATATGAGAAGAATTATCATGACCATTCTATTAACTGTAATTTTTATTACAGCCAATGCGCAAACCCAAAAACAAGATTGGATAGTAGGAGGAAGGATAGATCTCAATACAGGTGAGAACAGCACTCATATAGGTTTCAGCCCTGCTGCCGGCATTTTTGTGATCGACAATTTCGCAATTGGCGCTAATTTTCTGATTGATTACAATAAATCCGGTGATGTGAAAGCCACGGATTTTGGAGTGGGCCCTTTTTTACGGTATTATTTTCTTAAAGGAATGGTTAAGCCATTGTTACATGCTTCTGTGAATTATTTAAGCTCAAAATATAAAAGTCCTGCTTTTTCAACTACTAACAATGGAAGTAACATTCTCGTTGCGGGGGGTGTCGCCTTATTCATTAATGAAAATGTATCGGTTGAAATACTTGCCGGTTATTCCCATACCAAATATAAAGATTTTGATGGAAGCGGAGGCTTTAGTCTCGGGATCGGTTTCCAGGTTTATCTTAGTAAAAAACAAGTTGAGAATATAGGATCGAAGTGACCGATCATTAATTCAGATTACTTTAATCAAAGCTCCTTTAGCATCCACAAACTACAACCGGTATGACCACTGTTTCCCATCGGGCCATTCAGAAACTTAAAACCAAACTTTTCATAAACACTCAAAGCTTGCTTTAATTCAGGCATTGTTTCAAGATAAATTTTCGTGAATCCATTTTCAGCAGCAGCTTCAATACATTTCTCGATCAGCATTCTTCCAATACCATGTCCGCGGGCCTGTGGCAGTAAATACATTTTTACAAGCTCACAAGTATCTTCGGGTAATCCATCAGTAGGGTAGATGCCACCACCACCGACCATTTCACCATTTAATTCAGCCAAAAAATATTTTGATCCCGGAGTTTGAAATACTTCAAACAAAGTATCAGTTGTTGGATCGTAGTAAACAGTATTTGGATGATTGGCACCAAACTCAGCCAATGTATCCTTTACAATTTTTGCAAGTGCAGGATTATCCTCTTTACGAAGACTTCTTATCTGAACCATAAAACGAAAATAAAAAATATCAGGCAGCCCTTCGGTTGTAGAATTTTGCCGTACGCTGTTTTAAAACATCGATCGCTTCTTCCCGTGAAGAGAAAGTGTTATTGATGTTAACAAGGTTGTCTGCGATCTTATCATAGCGTTTGGTCATTAGAAAATAAAACAGGTGCAAATAATGAATGCCTTCAAAGACCAGTGATTTTTCTTTTACCAGCATATCTTTTTCTTTAACAAACAAAGCCGGCATCTCTGTGTAATGTGCACCGGGGCGAAGATGATGCATTAAATGATAACCGTCATTCCAGCATTTTTTATTATATGAGGTGTTGATACATGTATAGCAGTTGCGATACATATTTTCCGGATCATTAGGATCAACAAATGCGTGTTGTGTCCAGTTGCCAAGCATCATTACCAACCTCGAAAGAAGAAAAGGAATGATCAATACCCACAATGCAGCTTGAAGGTTTACAAAACACATTCCGATGGAAAGGGCAAAGAAAGCTCCTTCGCCATAAGTAAGCCGCATATAATATTTTTTCTTTTTCTTATTAACGAGATACATGAATGTCTCTTTGAAACCAAGAAAAATGAAATTCAGATAATATTTGATAAAATCACGAACAGAGTCTCGTTGATAAGCTAATGTGCTGCTCGTATCATCATCCATATTATTTTCTTCATGATGCATACCCACATGATGAACAAAATATGTTTCAGGTGTATGGCCAAAGAATGGGCATACAAACCAGATCAAATACTTATTCAGCCAATCATGTTTCTTTTTAAAAAGACGCCGGTGTGTGATATTATGAAGCATTAAACCAAAAGGCCCGCGAAGCTTGATATGACCGATAAAAAACCATACCGCATATACAGCCCACCACCACATTCCTGGCAAAATACCCGGAATAAACAATGAGAGTCCAAGAGGAATAACAGAAATATGTATCCAGGTAAGTAAATGGATAAAAGGCAGGTCCCTTTTATCGTTCATGAACTTGAACCAGAATCTTTCGTAACCTGAATAAGATTCAGGTTGCTTATAAACTGGATCTTGTAATACACTTAGTTGCTTCATTAAGTCGGTTCGCTTTAATCAGGACCAAGGTGAATCTGAAACCGGCCGAAAATACGGAATAAATGTCAGCTAAACGACAATTATTTTTCACTTGGGTGTTTAGAATTGGTTTTTAACAAGTCCTGATAAACTATCTACTTAGATCCGTTCTTAATCAAGATTTAATCTTTTTTCTTTTGGATATTTAACCTCGTATCTGAAATTAAGTTTTGACTCTTTTTTTGGCTCCATATTCAATGTCCACGTTAGTTTTTGGTTATCATCATTTAGTTTGGCTCCATCATATTTTTTATCCTGTACTTCAATATCTTTTTGTGTGCTTATTGGAAACTGGTCTTCAATAATAATATTGATCGGCTGAGATTTATTATTTCTTACTGTTATTTCATACTGACGTGTATCAGTTTTATTATTACCCAAAAATTTTTTTGAACTGAATTCTTTTAACAATGTTCTCTTAGCAACAACACCTTTATCTTTTCCTAATGATAATTTTAATGTGTCGCCAGCATTCAGTACATCAAGAAATGACTGGCCAAGATAAGTGCCTTCAAAAAACAGGTTGGCTTCGCCCGGTTGCAGATTCAGTTCTTGCCAGTCAATAACTTTTGCCGTTAAATAAACATCAGGTTCAAGTTTTGGCACACTATAATACTCATAGAGTGCCGGGATCTCAAAACCGTCAATATCCACCGTATATGTTTTGCCATCATTTAAAATTGTGTAAGGGTCTTTGATCTCATAAACAACTGTCGTCGGCTGATAAGTTGTGATCGTCTCAATAGCAGTTTGATCTTTTTTACGTTTATTTGTTTCTGAAGATTTGTACCAGCCATCATCAGAGTCATAAGAAGAGTTGGTGCTGTAGCCAACAACAACAACTTCTTCTAATTTTGCTAAACTTTCCTTAAGGGATACATTCACAACATCATTTCTGCTTGCAATGAATTCTCTTGTTTCAAAACCAATATAGCTTACAATTATAGAGTTTATTGGATTAGTAACGTTGAGCCGAAAATTTCCATTGGCATCAGAAGTGGTTCCAGTCTTGGTGCCTTTGATCATAATTGAAGCCCCTGGCAAGGGTCGCCCGGATGCATCCACTATTCTTCCGGAGATGGCTTGCCTGCCAATACCCTGCCCGGATAATGTATCAGCTCTATAATAAACTACCGGGCTATATGCCTGGTAACGCAGATACCATGGATCTATAGAAGGTTTATCGCTTTTTTCTTTTGGATTCCCCGTAGATAAAAAAAGCCTTACATCTTTCCAATCTTCACCTGAGTTTTGAAAAACATTTGCTTTGTATTGAAGATTGATCGGGTTGCTAATATCTTTTACACGTATATCATACGTTGGATACCATCCGGAATTTTTTACAAGGTAGGTAACCGTGAAATTTGTTGAAACGGCTTCTTTCGCTTGTACCGTAACCACAATTTCGCTGGTTGAAAGATCCGCTTTTTGATTCAATTCTATTAACTGCCGATTGATTTTACCAAGCTCCAACTCAATTTTCCTGATCTCCTTTTCTATCTCTTGCTGCTTTTGATAAATCTCAGAAAGCCGTGTTCGTTGAAAATCGGCTGCTTCTTTCAGGTCTGATGCTTTAATGCCATTGGTGCCACCGATACCTTGATTTTTTATCATCATATTTTCTTCCTGCTTATAAACCAGCAATAAGTTTTTTTCCCTTGTAATTAGTGAAAGGATCTGTTCTTTTTTATCTTCTATTTCTTTTATCTCATCCTGCTTCTGCTGTTCTTTTAAAAAGTTCTGTTGATGATTAACCGATAAAACCGTGATATTTCCTTCTGCCCTAACCTGTATACTTTGCTTTTCAATATTGGGTGAGATATTGCTAAAAATAATTTCTTGTTTACCGGGTATCAATGGTGTTTTTGCCTGTCTTTCCACTTGTGATCCTTCAAGAAAAACGGTCACCTTGCTGATCTTGCTGTCAGCTGGTTGTTTTTTTATTTGTGCATACTGTAAAATGGAAATAGTAAGTAAGCCCTGGAGCAAAAATATTTTTCTCATGACAATTGATTTGATCTATTGTCATGATGCAGAGAAAAAAGAGATTACATAAGGGAGCTAAAAATCCAGGAGATCAACGATCTGTTCAAGATAATATTTATCAATGGTGTCGTATTGATCTAATTCAACGCTGTCAACATCTAAAACTCCTATCACTTTATCGTGGCGGACTATTGGAACAACAATTTCAGATCTTGATAAACTGCTGCATGCAATATGAGCCGGGAATTTTTCTACATCAGGAACAATTAATGTTTCAGCTTTGGCCCAGCTTGTACCGCAAACACCTTTCCCTTTTTTTATTCTTGTACAGGCAACAGGACCCTGGAAAGGGCCTAATACTAATTCATCATTTTTTACCAAATAAAAGCCAACCCATAACCAGCCAAATTGTTCTTTAAGAGCTGCCGCAACATTTGCAAGATTAGCAACAAGGTCCTGTTCACCTTCCAGCAAAGCTTTTATCTGCGGAAGTAATGATTCATATTGTTCTTCCTTAGTTCCTTTTACAATTAATAAGTCTTCAGCCATGCAACAAAGATATTGAGGGATGAATTATTTATGATCATAACTGGCAACACGGGTTATTTTCCATTGCCCGTTTTTCTTTTGCCAGATATGAAGGAATTTAAAAGTGCCGCAATCCTGTTTCCCGTTTTCTTCATGACAAAAACGATGCAAGCCGGTTTCAATAGCTCCATAATCGGGAACAGGATAAACTTCCAGACTCCCCGGAACAATATCTCTTCTTAAGCCTGTTGTCTTATTTCTTTCAAACAAGTCTCCAATCAGCATTTTATTCTTTTCATAATTTGAAACCCCTCCTTTATCATGATAGAATTCGAGTGAACTGTCAAAGAACGACATTGATTTATCAAGATCGTGTGCATTGAAAGCAGCAAACATCACACTATCGTTGTAGGCAATTTCTGCGAATAACTCCGGAGAAGCAGGAGCCTGTTGCTTTGCGTCTTCCTTTTGTTGAACGTGAGAATCATTACATGCAATGATCACAAGCAGTAATATCAGGCCTAAATAATTTTTTGTCGATCTCATGGCTTTTATTTTTTTATAAAAAATATTCCCGATCGTTATCAGTTATCATCTATCAACTATCATCCTATGCAACCGCTTTTTTCACAAGGTCCGCCGCTTCACTCAATAAAATAGCTGATTGAACTTTCAATCCACTTTCATCTATCAGTTTCTTTGCTTCTTCGGCATTTGTTCCCTGCAAGCGAACAATGATCGGAACTTTAATATTGCCCATGTTTTTATACGCATCGATCACACCTTGTGCCACACGATCGCAACGAACAATACCGCCAAAAATATTTATGAGGATCGCTTTTACTGCAGGGTCTTTTAAAATAATTTTAAAGCCGGCTTCAACAGTTTGTGCATTTGCAGTACCACCAACGTCAAGAAAATTTGCAGGCTCGCCACCGCTGAGTTTGATCATATCCATTGTTGCCATGGCAAGTCCGGCGCCATTTACCATGCAGCCAACATTACCATCAAGCTTTACAAAATTCAAATTATATTTTCCTGCTTCCACTTCAGTAGGATCTTCTTCGCTTACATCCCGCAATGCAGAAAGATCAGGGTGACGCATCAATGCATTCTCATCCAGGTTCATTTTACAATCAACTGCAACGATTTTATCATCAGCTGCTTTGAACAAGGGATTTATCTCAAGCATGGAACAATCTAATCCTACATAAGCATTGTATAAATTAGTAACAAACCTGACGCAATTCTTAAATGCTTCACCACTTAATCCCAGATTAAAAGCGATCTTTCTTGCCTGGAATGGCTGTAAACCACCCGCAGGATGCACCCACTCTTTAAAAATTTTTTCCGGTGTATTGTGTGCTACTTCTTCAATATTCATTCCGCCTTCGGTGCTATACATAATTACGTTTTGCCCTTTGCTGCGATCAAGCAATATTGATAAATAAAATTCTTTTCTTTCACTCGGGCCGTCATAATATATATCCTGTGCAATTAAGATCTTATGAACCACTTTACCGGCCGGGCCTGTTTGCAAAGTCACTAATGTGCCTCCCAATATCTTTTGTGCAATGTCAACCACTTCATCAAGACTTTTACCAACCTTCACACCATTAATACCTGTTTCTTTTATTTTTCCTTTACCGCGACCACCCGCATGTATCTGTGCTTTTACCACCGCAAAAGGACTTCCGAATTGAGTTTTGATCTGGCGATAAGCTTCTTCAGCTTCATGTACAGTACCGCAAGCAATACCTTCCTGTACGGGCACATTGTATTTTTTCAAAAGTTCTTTAGCCTGGAATTCGTGGAGATTCATATTGGAAAAATTTTCCCCAAGGGACTCCCTTGGAGCGGCGAAGATAGAGATTGTGAATGGTGAGTGGTGAATGGTGAATGGATTTTTTTGACGCCGGCAAGAGAGCCCTGATTAAGCTTTTCTTGCGACGCTCCGTTTATCTTTTCACCCCTGAATTGAGCTATTGAGTAATCACATTAGAAAATTTTGATGTCTGGATCACATTCATCAGCGTTTCCTTGTCCGTATCATTATTATAATTTATCGTCATCGAAAAATCATAACCATTTATCAGGCAACTAAACATTGCCTGGTTAAGAATGATATGTTTTTTATCCGGCGAATAAACTTTGGTTATAAAGCGATCAAACATTTGCCCGTCAATCCTGGTAGCGCCAAGTTCATATTCTGCATAGATGTTCTGAGAAGCGTAAGTATTTTTCAATAATTCGTGGATCGTTATGTTATGTTGATCATAAGAGCCATCTTTTTTTTCATCAAAAGGCTCCATTGTTGAAAGAAAAGAATTGAATATATCTTTTTTGAAATTTATGAGATCTACTAGCTTTGAAACATCAATTTGCTGACCCGTGGTTTCCTCAATAGCTTTTTCCCCTTTTTCATTCATTGCGCTTTGCTCTTTTTTTGTAATTATTTGCCAGCCGTCTGGTATTTGTACTGTCCAGCCTACTTCTTTGACAGTATAAATATTCTTCTCACTTAATTGTCCGGCATCCAGCTCTTTCTTTTTTTGCTCGTGGGTTTGTTTGTGTTTGCACTCAGAAAAGAAAAAAAGAAGTACGACAAGAAATAAAGTTGATCGCATATAGTTACATATTTAAAGCAATTTAATACTTTCAAATATCACAAACACCAGATGTCAGGGGTCAGGAACATATATCTAATAGGTTTATTCTTGCTGGCATCATGTGCTATGACCAAAAAGATCAATGTATCGCAACGTTCTTCATCTCTCACCGGCAACGATTTTTATCACCAGGCATTTGCCATGAAATGGAAAGAAAGAGATTCATTTGCAGTAAAAGAAATTCTTGCCGGTAATATTCCTTCTTTTCTCAAAAAATTTGAGAAGATAAAAGTTTCAATACTTGATTCTGTTACTGGTAAAACGATAAACGCCGAATATTTTGTTTCGCCGGATTATCTCAGTATTGGTACTGATGATGAATGGGCAAGAATAAATATTACTCCGCTTGCAGCTCAAAAGATTGCTGACAGTTTCAATTGTTTTTTACCGACAAGAAAAATAGTGGATGATATTTATAAAGCGGCGAAAATAAAATTAGAGCCTGTGCCTATGTATGCTTTTCGCGACAGTACTCCAACTATGTGGCATCATCATTTAATTATCGAAGGACAGCGAAAAGGAAGAAAAGGTCTGATAGCAGGAATACAAAAAGATGTTGTGATCAGCGGTAAAATTACAAGAGACCCTAAGCCAGAAAGAGTAGCAATTTATGGCTGGCATAAATTAGATGGTAATCCAATTCAGCCTTTATACACAGGTCACATTTACTGGTGGGTTGATTATAGCCAGGCCATTCGTTTAGTTTATCGTAAGATTAAAGTTGGAAAAAAATGGATGGATTATATGGAAGTTTTAAATGATCCTGTTCTTAAAAGATTTTTATGTGATGAAGAATGGTGTGATTTCTTTCGATACAATTATTAATAGCTATCGTATCAGGTTAACTGTTCCTTTTAATATCGGCTTGCCATTATGTAAATTCACAAGATAAACATATACACCGGGGAGGCAAGGTTTTCCATTAAAAGTTCCATCCCAGGGTTTGTAATTGTTGCCATGACCACGATATATTAATTGCCCATATCGATTATAAATTTCTGCAATAGCTTCAGGATAATCTTCAAATGTTACTATTTCCCATCGGTCATTTAATCCATCACTGTTTGGAGTAAATCCCGTTGGAATAAATAATTTATCGATCGCTTCAAGTTTTACATCATCAGTACTTACACCACATCCATTGTTTGAAACCACAGTTAATGTGTAAGTAATAGTTCCGGGAGGTCTTGCAATTGGCTTAAGATAATTCGGATTATCAAGATAGGTCGGCGGCGACCAGCTATAAGTAACATTTGTCCCCGCAGCATTTCCATTCATTTGAACAGGCTTTCCTTTTCTGAAATATTGATCAGGTCCTGCAAATGCTTTTGGTTTTTTCCAAACAACAACACTCACACTGGCACTGTCAAAACAAGTATATTGATTATATACTCTTACCGTATAAGTAATATCACTAAATGGCTTTGCAATTGGATTTGGTATAGTATCATTTGATAAACCTGCTGATGGCGACCATTTATATCGAAGCGATCCACCGGCGTTGAATTGGACACTGTCACCTTCACAAATACTAACTGAAGTAGGAGTAAGTGTTGCAATTGGCGCAGCATAAATAGTAAGTGTGGTTGTATCATAAGCAAAACAACCCGGAGTTGAAGTCACTTTTACAATATAATCTCCGGTTGCATTAAATGTTACATTCGGAATTGCAGGTCCCTGCACATTTGCATGAAAACCATTTGGGCCCCACCATTCATAGTCTGATCCACCTGCAGCAAAAAGATAAATAGTAGACCCATAACAGCCAAAAACATAATTTGTGGCTTGTGCAAACGGCGGACTAACTATATTAACTTTTAATGGATTTGATGCAAACCGGCAACTACTATTTCCGAAAAGGCTTGCGTCAGCAACAACACAGCGATACCAATATTCGCCAAGAGCAGAAGGAGTTTTTGTATAACTGAGTCCATTAGCGCCGGGAATATCAGTCCAGCTAAAACCCTGGTCATTGCTCAGTTGCCACTGAAAAACAGGATTTGCATAAGTACCATTATAAAATGCATTCATCACAATATTTTGCTGATTGGTTTCACAAACTATCAAAGCAGTTGAGCTATTATTTACAAAGGCAGAAGAGATAGAAGGCCCGCAGGGACGAAATGTTATATCATCAATTGCAAATTCATTTCCGCAACCTCCTCCCGCATTGCTTGTAATGTTTAAGATCACAGATCCATTTGCAGGCGCAGAAAAAAGAAAACTATGAGATGTCCATGTTGTCTGTGTATTTTCTGCCAGATCACCTGTATTTTTTTGACCAAGTATAGTGCCTGCAACATCGGTTATAGTAAAAGTCAAATTTGGATCGATACCGCTTCCGCTGCAAGAAGCAGGTTTTAAAATATTTAATACCCATGCATCAACTTGTATCGGGTTGTTTGGGCAAAGACCCGTAATCGTTTTTGTATAGATCAACGAAGGGCCCGGTAATGCGTTTACCAATAAAAAATATCCGTTAGGATCATTTGGTGTATGATCAAATGGCACTGCATGCCAATCGCTGCTAAAACAAAAGAAACTTGTATTGCGGATTGCATAAAAACCTTGTTGCGGGCAATCCTGGTTTGTGTATTGGTAGGTTGAAGGCACGTTGCTGATCGCTGGACCGGGATTTGGGCCCGCGCCAAAATCAATTGTAGCAATAGGATTACCAAGAGTACCATTGCACAATTGGGCATTCAGGCCAATAGAAATAAATGTGATGGATGCAAGCAGTATCGTTTTCGTTGGGCTCAATTTTTAAATGAGATTTGAACCATTAAAATTAAAGTTTTTCTATGGCCATTGGTGTGTCAAAATGGGATTATTATTCATCAACGGGTGTTAGTAGAGCGGTAAAAAATCTATATTTGCCGCCTTATCATTTTGTATGGCAAAAAAAGCAATGAAGCAGCTGAACGAGGCGGTTAAATATTTAAAGAAAAAATATAAGCATCAGCCAGAGGTTGGGATCGTGTTGGGCAGTGGTCTTGGAAATTTTACCGAGGAAATTGAGATCGAAAAAGAAGTTAACTACAGCGATATACCAAACTTTCCTGTCTCAACTGTCGAAGGTCACAAAGGCAGGCTGATTTTTGGAAATCTTTCCGGAAAAAAGATCGTTTGCATGGGCGGCCGTTTTCATTATTATGAAGGATACTCATCTGATGAAGTTATTTTCCCGATTCGTGTACTTGGCTTATTAGGCATTAAAACTTTATTGTTGTCAAATGCTGCAGGCGGCGTTAATCCATCCTTTAAAGTTGGCGACATCATGATCATTAACGATCATATCGGCATAGACATCCGGAATCCTTTGATCGGAAAAAATATCGATAAGCTTGGTCCACGTTTTCCCGATATGAGTGAACCCTATAAAAAAGAATTGATTGAAAAAGCAAAAACAGCAGCAGCCAATTTACAAATTGAAGTAAAGGAAGGAGTGTACTTCTGTGTAACCGGTCCAACTTATGAAACACCTGCCGAATATAAAATGATCCATATAATCGGGGGTGATGCAGTTGGTATGAGCACTGTGCAGGAATGTATCGTTGCAAATCATATGGGCATACCTGTTTTTGCAATGAGTGTTATCACAGACCTTGGTCTTAGAGAAGATCATACAAAGATCACTCATGAAGAGGTGTTGCATTTTGCTAAAGCTGCAGAACCAAAGCTGGCTGCTATTTTTAAGGAATTGGTTGCAGTACTTTAACTTTTGATATTCCCGGTTTTATTTTTGCAGCAGTATTTTCACATTTTTAAATCATTACACTGGCATTAAGGTTTACATATCTTATTTTTTTATTGCTGCTTTCAGGAATGATCTTTTCGCAAAGAACAAATCCTTTAGGGGGAAGATCGGGAAGAGGCATGGGTAATTTACCGGGAGCAGTGGGAGGAAGATTGTCCGGCGCATTTTCAGGTTCAACTTCAGATAGTCTTGAACATCGTGATAAATACGAGGATTCAATTACAATTTATTTTCAACTGCCATATACAGTTCAAAGAAATAAGCTTGATTCTTCAATTATTGATTTTACAAAACGATTCCCGATACCGGCACACCATGCTTTCCTGGGTAACACAGGCACACCAACTCACTCACTTCTTTTCGAGCCAAATATGAAAAGCGGTTGGGATCATGGCATGCATGCGTTTGATGTTTATCGCTGGGGTATTGAATCGATCCGTTTTTTTAATACCACCAGGCCTTATACTGAGCTGGCTTATTTACTTGGTGGCAGAACTGAGCAGATCATTGAGATCACGCATACTCAAAATGTGAAACCCAACTGGAACCTTTTATTTCAATACCGGCTTTTAAATGCTCCCGGCTTTTTTAAGAATCAAAGAACCAATCATAACGATTACACTTTCACTTCCTGGTATCAATCGATAAACAAACGCTACAATAATTATTTTGCAATAGTTGCTAATGCAATGCAAACAGATGAAAATGGCGGACTGGATGATAAAGAAGATTATTTGAATGACCCGATCTATAACGATCGTTTTAATATTCCAACAAAACTTGGTGGCGATTTAGAGTTTGGAAGAAATTTTTTTAGTACGACTATAACTACAGGCAATCGTTATACCGATCTCACTCTAATGTTGAAGCAACAATATGATCTTGGCAAAAAAGATTCATTGGTCGGTGATTCAACCGTCATTCCTTTATTCTATCCAAGACTTCGATTCGAACATGTATTCCGTTTCGGTAATTACAAGTTCAAGTATATCGATCTGCCAAATTTCACCAACGGGTATTTTCCTGATTCTGCATACTACCAGGATAATTATAACTATACTTTGTTAGCTGATTCATTAATTCTTTTCGACAAGTGGAAAGAAACGATCAATGAATTTTCCATTTACCAATTTCCTGATGCAAAAAATCAATTACAGTTTATCAAAGCAGGTATTGCTGTTCAAAATTTAAAAGCTGTTACCAATAATTTCACCGGCTCATTTTATAATTTATATGCACAAGGCGAATACAGGAATAAAACCCGCAATCAAAAATGGGATATGATCGCAGCGGGAAAACTTTATCTCACAGGTTTTAATTCGGGGGATTACGAAGCAACGGTTGATCTCAGAAGATTTATCTCGAAGACTGGCGGCTTCTTCGATGTCGGATTCAGAAATGTGAATAGAACTCCTTCATTTGTTTTTGACAGGCGCAGCAGTTTTTATTTCGATACACCAAAAGATTTTAAGAAGGAGAACACAACACAGCTCAGTGCTTCAATTTATTTGTCAAAATTGGCCGCGAAAGCTTCAGGTAGTTATTTTTTGGTAAGTAACTACACTTACTTTACAGATTATTATAAAGCTGAACAGGAAAATGCGTTATTTAATTTGTTACTGTTATCACTTGAAAAAAGATTCAAACTCGGAAAGCGATGGATCTGGCACAGTGATATCTATTTTCAAAAGAAAACTGGTGATGTTGCTTTGAACGTTCCATTGATATTTACACGAAATCGAATCGGTTATGAAGGAACACTTGGTTTCAAAAAATTGAATATTGCCTTCGGGTTGGAAATAAAATATCATACACCATACAAAGCCGATGGTTATTCACCTGCAATTGGAAAATTCTTTTACCAGGATAGTATTAAGATCAGCAACCGGCCGGATATAGCTGCTTATTTGCATTTCCGCATTCGTAATTTCAGGGCTTTTCTTCGGGCAGAGAATCTAAACACAATTACGACCAATAATGGATTTGGTTTCCGGTATCACAATTTTGCTGCTCCCGGCTATCCTTATCCCGGTCTCAATATCAGGTTTGGCGTCTATTGGAGTTTTGTTAATTGATTGACAAATTATTACCACCCATAAATTTCTTTTTAAAGTCATAATGGTTTAGTGGAAACCCGTGTTATCTTTGCTTTACTTCAACAAAAATGAAAAAAGGCATTGCAGCCATATTGCTCGTTTTATATGTTGCTTTCAGCACCGGTGTTGTTATTAGTTTTCATTATTGCATGAATGATCTTGATTCATTGCAACTTGGCGCTGCTAAAACTGAAATATGTGGTAAATGCGGAATGCACCAGGTAGATGCCAATGCCTGCTGCAATGATGAAATAAAGATATTTAAGATACAGGATGATCAGCAAGCCTCAGCGATTAATTTTAAATTTTCTGCGCCGGATATAGAGATCACTCCTTTACCTTTTTTGTGTGAAGTATCATTTACTAATTCCACTCATGAACTTTTCTCAAATAATCATTCTCCCCCTTTAAGCAAGCAGTATACCTATTTGCAAAATTGCGTTTTCAGAATTTGAGATTTTTATTATTAGCCAAACTATGGCGGTACTATTGTGCTTCCATTCCGCCTGAGGCGGACACTTCTACGTCCATATCGCTATTCAGCATTTAGTTGAATAGTAAACTTGATATAATAAAATTCATTGAACTATAAACTCAAATAAATGAAAACGCTTAAAATATTTTCAACCGTTCTTCTGTGTTGCACAATTGCAACTATTTCATTCGCACAAAAAACAAAAAAAGACACCTTCCAGGTTTCAGGTAACTGTGGTATGTGCGAGGCAAAAATTGAGAAGGCGGCTAAAGCTGCCGGTGCCACTTATGCAGAATGGAACAAGGACACAAAGATCATTACAGTTAAATACAATTCTTCTTCATCAAATCTTGCAAAAATTCAGAAAAGCATAGCTGAAGCTGGTTATGACAATGCAGGTGTAAAAAGCACAACTGAAGCTTATGATAAGCTTCATGCTTGTTGCAAATACGACAGAACTGAATCAAACCAGGCAAAAGCTTGTTGCGATAATGAAAAATGCACTCAGGAAGGTTGTGCCGGGATGGATTGTTGCAAAGACAAAGAATGCTGCAAAAAAGATGGTACAGACAAAATGGACTGTTGTAAAGATGGTAAATGCACTAAAGAAGGACATAATGGGAAGGATTGCTGTAAAAAATCATGATTTATTTTTAAATTAGTGGGATATGAAAAAGTGTTTGTTATTGTTTATCGCAACACTCATTTACGTTGCCGGTTTTTCACAATTCTCCAAAGCTTCATTACAGGCAAGCGGACTTACCTGTGCTATGTGTTCAAAAGCAGTGAAAGTGGCGCTGGAAAAAGTTCCGTTTGTTAAGGAAGTAAAAGTGAATATCAGGAACCAGGAGTATTCTATTGTTTTTAAGGAGAACAGCAAAGCTGATTTTGATGAATTAAAAAAAGCTGTAGAAGATGCAGGGTTCTCAGTGGCTTCATTAAAAGTAACAGGAAGCTTCACTGATGTGAACGTTAAAAAGGATAGTCATATACAGCTTGGTGGAAAGAATTTCCATTTTGTAAATAGCAGTACCCAGGTATTAAACGGCGAGCAAACTTTTACTATTGTTGATAAAGATTTCCTGTCAGCAAAGGATTATAAAAAGTTCAGCGCCGCTACAAAAATGGAATGTATCAAAACCGGTAAAGCAGGGGAGTGTTGTGTAAAAGATGGAATTCACTCAAATGAAAGAGTATATCATGTTATCATTTAATCTTAGAGGCTGTCCCAAAAGTTCAAAATTCAAGGGGCACAACGAACACAAAGAAAACACGAAGTACACAAAGTATTGGAAATTAGTACAACTTCTTTGTGTTCATTGTGCATACGTAGCGTTCTTAGTGTTACCTACGACTTTTGGAACAGCCTCTTTCTTAATAATCATGAAATGAAAAACCTACGCAGTTCAATTTTAATTTTTGTTTTTGCTTTTTCTGCTTTCTCAGTAAAGGCTCAGGGGCCAATTCCTAACATTACTGATTACCGTCTTGATTTTACCGTAACAGATATGGAAGGCGATTCAATAAAACTTTCTTCGCTGAAAGGAAAAGTATTGATACTCGATTTCTGGGCAAGCTGGTGCGGACCATGCAGATATGCAAATAAACATTTGGTAAAGCTTTACAGCAAGTATAAAGACAAGGGACTTGAAATATTAAGTGTATCTCTTGATGAAGAATTGAAAGATTGGAAGAAAGCGGTTACAAAAGATAAAGTCACCTGGATACAGGGAATTGATAGAGGAGGCTGGGATGCGTTGGCAGCTATTAAATGGCAGGTTGACGCATTGCCCTCTACATTTGTTGTAAATAAAAATGGTGATGTAATTGCAATTAATCCTGAAAAGGATGAGCTCGAAAAGAAAATTAAAGAGTTGCTTGGGCTCTGACACCAAATGAAATTTCTTCTACTATTCATATTGCTGATCTCTGCTGTCATTTCAAATGCGCAGGAACTTTATCCCTATACTGAGCCAGCTTCAAATATGCCTGCAAGATCTATGAGTGTAAAGATGAGCGGCATGTTTGGCAAAGGTGTTCATGGAAACAGAGTGGAGCAACGCTATAGCCCTGAAGTTATGTTTGGTCTTAGTAAAAAATGGATGCTGCACGCAGGAATTACTTTCTCTAATATGTATGAGAGATTTTATTACTATGAATCAGCAAGGATCTATGCGAAGTACCGTTTTCTTTCAATGGATGAAGTGCACAGGCATTTTCGAATGGCGGCATTTGCAACAGCAGCCTACAGCAGGAACCGTCTTCAGCATAATGAATTAAACTTAATGGGTGATCATAGCGGAGTACAAGTTGGAGTTATTGCTACACAACTTTGGAATAAACTGGCAGTATCCGGCACCGCAAGTTTAGTTGAAGTGTTTGATAAGAAAAGAAATGATAAAACAGTTCCCCAACAATACGCATTTGAAAGCTTTAATTACTCTTTATCGGCAGGCTATCTTGTTTTGCCAGTAGATTATAAGGATTATAAACAAACCAATCTTAATATCTATGCAGAATTGTTAGGTGGAAGAAACCTTGATTGGAAATACGAGAAATATTATCTTGATCTCGCTCCATCAATGCAATTAATTTTTAACAGCACCAGTAAATTGAATATCGGCTATCGCTTTCAGCTGAAGAGTGATATCTATAGGAATATGAAAAATAGCTGGATGATAAGTTATGAATATATTTTTTTGAATGCATTGCAAAAGAAACACTCAAAATGAGTTAAGTCAGGAAAAATAAGTTATCAGGATGATTGTAATCATTTTAATAAAGTTTAAGTAGTTCTAATTTTATCACCAGAATGAAAAAAATACTAGTATCCATATTTGCAGTCTTTTATCTCACTTCTTCAGTGGGTGCTACTGTTCATTTTCATTATTGCATGAATAAGCTCATCAGTTGGAGCTTATTGAATTGGGATGGAGATAAATGTGATAAATGCGGAATGGAGAAAGATGGAGGTTGTTGTAAGGATGAGCAAAAATTTGTCAAAAATAGCATTGATCAAAAAGTAACTGAATCTTCTATTGAAGCGATAAGGTTTTTGCCAGTTACTTCCCCTGTAGCTGTTATTAATATATCTGAATTTTATTCTTCTATAGTTTATGGTTATCCTGTAAGCCACGCACCTCCTATCAGTGCCAGTAAGATTTATATCCGCAATTGCGTTTTCCGTATTTAGAGCTTACTTGTTTAGTGACGCCGGTCAATGATGTATTGGCGGGCCATAGGCATTTCTATTCCATTTTTAATATTCAAAATTATTTATATGAAAAAGTTTATGATGCTGATGATAGCAGCTTTAACTATCAGTTCGGTTTCTGTATTTGCACAGGAAAAAGCCGGTAAAAAGGATACAATTCAACATACAGTTTTGTACGCATGCCCCATGCATCCAGATGTAACAAATGATAAGCCGGGTAAATGCCCGCAGTGCGGAATGGATCTTTCACTTTCCAAAAAAGAGGAAATGAAAAAACAAGTAACCAAATCCTACACTTGTCCTGTTCACCTTGATGTGGTAAGCGATAAATCCGGCAAATGCCCTCAGTGCGGGAAAAAATTATCTCTTTCAAAAAAGGAACAAATGAAGGCTGAGGTGATGAAAACCTATTGCTGTAGCATGCATCCAAATGTGACAAGTGATAAACCTGGTAAATGTTCAAAATGTGGAATGGATTTAACAATGAAAGAACAAGAGACCAAAAAAAAGAATGACAAGTAAATAAATAACAGGAAACATCTTCGAAGGTTTCCCATTGTTCATTTTAAAAATGTGAATGCTATGAAATCGCTTAAATATTTTTTTACAATCGGGATATTGGCTGCATCATTTGGTTTATCTGCCCAGGTTAGTAACACAAAGGACACTATTATTACTTTTAAAGTCTTCGGGAATTGTGAAATGTGCAAAGAAAGGATCGAGAAAGCGGCAAAAGGAAAAGGTATAGTAAAAGCAAACTGGGATATTGATACTAAATTATTAACTCTTTTTATCAATGTCTCAATATCCAATCTTGATAAAATTCATCATCGTATTGCAGAAGTTGGACATGATACAGAAACAGAGAAGGCTTCCGATTTTACTTATAATGAATTACCGGCATGTTGTCATTACAGAAAAAAAGAAGTGATTGAAAATAGCCAGGGGGCTGTGAATGCTGTGATAAGCGATGAGCAAAGAGGTAAAATAAAAGGCGTGGTACTTGAAGAGGATAAAAAAGGGTCATTCAAACCTTTGTCCGGCGCTTCTGTCATTTGGCTTGGAACAAACAAAGGAACATTTACTGATAGCTCAGGTATTTTTTTTATTCAACATGATAACAATTCAAGCCGGCTTATCATAAGCTATACCGGGTATACAGCAGATACAATCACTGTAAATGATATTCAGGAATTAAAGATAATTCTCGCATCAGGTCAACAATTAAGTGAAGTAAAAGTTTTTGCTAAGCAACGTTCCACTTATTTATCTGCCTTAAACCCAGTTCGTACGCAGGTAATGACAGAAAGAGAGTTATTTAAAGCTGCCTGCTGCAATCTCAGTGAAAGTTTTGAAACCAATCCGTCAGTTGATGTTTCTTACAATGATGCAGTCACAGGAAGTAAACAAATTCAGTTATTGGGCTTAAGCGGAAATTACACTCAACTAACTGTCGAGAATCTTCCGGGACCAAGAGGTATTGCAACGCCATTGGGTTTAAATTCCATTGCAGGTCCATGGGTTGAATCGATACAATTGAATAAAGGCGTCGGTTCGGTGGCTAATGGTTTTGAAAGTATTGCAGGGCAAATAAACATTGAATTAAAAAAGCCCGAAAAAGCAGAACGGTTTTATGAAAACATGTATGTAAATAGTATGGGAAAGACGGATTTCAATTTGAATCTAAATCAAAAGTTTGGAAAGAAGTGGAGTACTGGTTTATTATTACATGATGATTTACTTTATAACAAAACAATTGATTTCAATAAAGACGGGTTCCTTGATTTACCTCTAGGGAACCTTTTCAGTGCAATGAGCCGTTGGAAATATGATGATGGTAAAGGTTTTTTAACACAGTTTGGTTTTAAATTCTTAAGTGATTCCAAAACCGGTGGCGAAACAATATATGACCCGGATAATGATAAATTCACAACAAATCATTATGGGGTTGGAATTAATACAAAAAGATATGAAGGTTTTGCAAAAATTGGTTATGTATTTCCAGAGAAGAAATATAAAAGTGTCGGATTACAAGTTTCAGCATTCAATCATCAGCAAGATTCATATTTCGGGCTGACCGCTTACAATGCAAAACAAAATAATTTTTATGCAAACCTTATCTATCAATCCATCATTAGTACTTCGGTACATAAATTCAGAACAGGTTTAAGTTTTGTTTCAGATAAATACAATGAAGATTTTAGATCCATAAATTTTAAAAGAACAGAAACAGTGCCCGGTGCTTTTTTCGAATACACTTTTACACCGGTAGAAAAATTCAATCTCGTTGCCGGACTTCGTGCAGATTATAACAATTTGTTTGGCTGGTTTGCTACACCCCGGTTACATATACGTTATGAACCCGTAAAAGGAACAACCATCCGTTTAAGTGCAGGTCGTGGACAAAGGACAGCAAACATCTTTGCAGAGAACATGAGTGTGTTTGTGAGCACAAGACAGGTGATTATTTTATCAGCTTCATCTGGTAAAGCATATGGACTTAACCCTGAAGTTGCATGGAATAAAGGAGTCAGCATTGACCAAAAATTTAAACTCTTCAAACGTGATGGATCATTTGGTATCGATTTTTTCAGAAATGATTTTGATGACCAGGTGGTAGTTGACCTTGAGGATGTACGGCAGGTTAAATTTTATAATCTACTAGGCAAATCCTTCTCAAATAGTTTACAAGTTGAGTTGAATGTAGAGCCTGCCCGCAAACTTGAGATGAGATTTGCTTATCGCTTTTTTGATGTAAAAACAACTTATAGCAATGTGCTTTTACAAAAACCTTTTACAGCAAGACACAGGGCATTTACAAATCTTGGGTATGAAATAAAGGGTTGGAAGTTTGATTATACAGTCAATTATAATGGGTCAAAAAGGATTACCAGTACGTTGGAGAACCCTGTACAGTATCAACGAAACAACATTTCACCTTCTTATATTTTGATGAATGCACAAGTAAGTAAAACGTTAGGGAAAAAATATCCCTTTGAAATCTATCTCGGCGGCGAGAACCTGTCCAACTATTTTCAAAAAAATGTGATAATCGCCGCTGACCAACCTTTCAGTAATTATTTTGATGCTGCATTAGTTTGGGGGCCGGTGAGTGGAAGATTGATTTATACGGGGATCAGGTATAAATTAAAATAACTAGGGTGAGGTATAAATTGAAATATCATATAGGAGTAAGAAAAGAACTCCGGCAGAATTCTTGTAGCTTGGAGAAAATTACAAACAAGTCATTAGCTAATAATTTAAAATATGAGATCATCAATTTTATTAATTTTTGGCGTATTCATTTTTTTATATAGCTGTAAAAATGAAAACAGCAATCCAATTATCGCCACAGGTCAAATGCCAAATCTTATAAAGGATAATTCCAATAATTTTCATCTCGTATATGGAAATGGCGATAGCATTCTGTATTCCTATTCTTCTGATCACGGGAATACATTCTCTGCTCCTGCTTTAATCTCTATCCTTACAAAGCTGGTGGCTTCACATACAAGAGGACCGCAAATTGCAGCAACTTCAAATGGCTTAACCATTACAGCTTGTAATGAGATGGGTGATATTTTCTCGTTCACAAAAGATGAATCAGGTAAATGGTCACAGGGAGCAAGAGTCAATGATATTGATACAGTAGCCAAAGAAAACCTGATGGCTTTAGCCGCTGACGGTGATAATGCTTTTGCTGTATGGCTTGATCTTCGTGATAAACACAATAAGATATTTGGAGCAAAATCAACAGATGGCGGTAAGTCCTGGTCAAAAAATATTATGATCTATTCTTCACCCGATACAACTGTATGTGAATGCTGTAAGCCATCTGTTGCAATGAAAGGGAATAATTTTTATGTAATGTTTCGCAACTGGCTCAATGGAAACAGAGATTTGTATCTGATTCAATCATCTGATAATGGAAACACATTTGGCCAAGCGCTAAAATTAGGCAATGGTAGCTGGGCATTGAACGGTTGTCCGATGGATGGTGGTGGAATTGCTATTAACAATAACGGAGATCCTGAAACGGTTTGGAATAGAAAAGGTGTGATTTATGCTTGTGAGCCCGGCAAAGAAGAAAAAGAGTTAGGAAAGGGCAAAAATTGCACGATCGAATCTGTAAATGGTAAAAATGTTTATGCCTGGGTAGAAGATGGTGAAGTAATTATATTAAAACCACGGGGAATGAAAAAGAATTTAGGCAAAGGTCATTTGCCGGTAATAAAAGCGATCAATAACGAACATATTCTCTGCGTCTGGGAAAACGGTAAGCAGATCCATTCGGCTATTGTGGAATTATGAGCTGCAAAAAATCTATAAATTATTCTCGTAATTCTGTAACAGTTACCGTTTCTCATTAAAGTAACTTTGTGTATCAGAAATTAAAAAAAGACTCAATGCTCAGACTGAAAATTATAGGAACAGTTTTTGTAAAATTTCTTAAGGCTATTTTCGTGAGAAAAAAGGATTGTTGTAAATAGTCAGGGAATTTTAATTAACCGATTGATTTTCAGTTAAGCTATTATTTTAAAGACTTATCCTGTTCTAAAGGAATAACATTGTGTAGGAAAAAATGCCCAACAAACGGAAATACAAGATAATTGCAGTCTCCCTTCTTACGGTATTCTCAATAAATACTGTGGTTGGTTTTGCCTGCTCGGTCGGGATTGATATGGGCTTTAATTCAAAACACCATAATGAAGATGCAACCGAGGCCGTAGTTCATATTCATTCGGATGGTAAAAAGCATATTCATCAGGAAAAAAAGAATAACCATGATCACAGCACATCCCATCATGGGCAAACAAATAATCGTCATAAATCCGAAAACAAAAAAGATAATTGCTGCAATGATGAAGTAAAAAAAATTGGTCAGGTTGATAAATCTCTTCCTCAATCTTTAAACATTATTCATCCATTCTTTTCAATAGCTTTCTTTGGTGTTTATTATAATGACGGCCTTCCTTCCTCTGACATTGTGAAAGACATCAAACAATTCGTCCGAAATTACCACCCGCCTATATCAGACATTCGCATTGCTATTCAGTCTTTTCAGATTTGATTTAATGTTTTATTGAATCAACATGGCAATATCATGTGATAATTTTCAATTAAAAACATTAAATCACTTAAAATGAAAAAAATAATTTTTGCAGCTGTTACTTTCCTGGCAACAGTATTTGTTCAAAAAAGTTTTGCACAGGATAGTACACAACAGTATCAACTTTCTCAATTACTGTCTCAATACTATAACATCAAGGATGCTTTAGTAGCAGGAAATGGGAATGTTGCATCAGCAAAAGCTGAAGAGTTTATTAAAATTGCAAACAGCATTGATTATAAACTTATCTCTGAGGGCAACATCAATGCCCTGCTAAAAGATGCCACTCCTATCTCAGAAACTAAAGACATCAAGAAACAGCGTGAACATTTCGCTAATCTTTCAAACAACATGGTCACGTTAGCTAAAACTGTAAAGCTGAGCAGTGAGCCAATTTACCAGGCATATTGCCCGATGAAAAAGACAAATTGGTTGAGCAGTGATAAGGAAATTAAAAATCCATATTACGGAAGTGCTATGCTTACTTGCGGCAGGGTTGTAGAAACGATAAATCAATGATCATCAACAAGAGCAATGGGTCGGAATAAATTCCGGCTTTGCTCATTTTGTAAAACAGTAAAATCAAGTAAAATGAAAACATTTCTTTCAATAATATTCATGTCAGCTTCTATAGGCTTCATTGCCTGCAGCAATAATAATAGCTCTAAAGAAAGCAGTGCAACTAATACTGACACAACATCCCAGGCCCCAACTACCAATAATAATAGTGTAGCAGAAAATACAGGGATAATCAATGATGTTGTTTCCCGCTATCTCAGTTTAAAAAATGCGCTTACAAATGACAATGGAAGCGAAGCAGCTTCCGCAGCAAAAGGAATAGGCGAATCTCTCACAAAAGTTGACGAATCAAGTTTGACTCCGGAGCAAAAAAAGATGTATGATGAGGTAAAAGATGACATAAAAGAACATGCAGAACATATTGGAGCGAATGGCTCGGATATAAAACATCAAAGAGAACATTTTGATCTTTTAAGTAAGGATATAATTGATCTGGTAAAGGCTACCGGAAGTTCTCAAACATTATACAGGGATTTTTGCCCAATGTATAATAACAAAAAAGGTGCTTCCTGGCTAAGTGAAACAAGAGAGATCAAAAATCCATACTATGGTAAAGAAATGCCAAAGTGTGGTGAAGTAAAAGAGGAGATTAAGGCTAAAGGATGAGGCGAATAAAAAAAATATTATTAGGTCTGTTGATTGTATTAATTATAATTCAATTTATCCGGCCTGGTCTCAATAGGAGTAATGAAATATTATCAACGGATATGACAAAAACAATAATTGCTCCTGAAAATGTACAAAGGATTTTAAAAACGGCTTGTTATGATTGTCACAGTAACAATACAAATTATCCCTGGTATTCAAGGATACAACCATTTGGATGGTTATTGGCAGGACACATTAAAAAGGGAAAGGCAGAACTTAATTTCAATGAGTTTGGTTCGTATTCTCTGAGAAGGCGAATAAGCAAGCTAAATGGAATTGCAAACAGTATAAAGGATGGAACAATGCCTTTAAGCTCTTATACCATGGTTCATAAAAGTGCTCGATTATCAAAAGAAAACAAAGCATTGCTCATTGATTGGGCTACAAGAACAAAAGACAGTCTTAGGTTGAACTACTAAAAAGAAGAAAAATGAAAAAAATATTTCTCATCGTGTTATTTATAAGTGCATATTCTTTTGTGAATGCTCAAACGAAGGTGATATGGACATGTCCAATGCATGCACAAATCAAAAAAGACAAGCCCGGCAAATGTCCTATTTGTGGAATGACACTAGTGAAAAAAACGGTGAAGGTTATTCCACCTAAAGCAGCTCCTAAAGAGCCAGAGAAAAAGCAAGAACAAGATAACATGAAGAAAGATACCACGAAGAAGACGGATCTGCCGATGAATGATGATAAGATGGTAATGGATAGTGTTGAATCTGATATAGCTGACCAAATTCAAAGTAAGGTCTATATCCTTCCAGGAAAAAAAGTTCGCTATGATCTTTATGTAAAAGATACCATAGTGAATTTTACAGGTAAATCTAAGAGAGCAATTGCAATTAATGGATCTATACCAGCGCCTTCTTTAGTCTTTACCGAAGGAGATACAGCAGAAATTTATCTGCATAACATGCTGAATGAAGAAACCTCTTTGCATTGGCATGGTGTAATTCTACCGAACCAGGCTGACGGTGTTCCTTTTTTAACCACTGCTAAAATAGGACCAGGAGAAACACACTTATATAAATTCAAAGTTGCTCAAAACGGGACTTACTGGTATCATTCACATAGTGCATTGCAGGAGCAGTCAGGAATGTACGGTGCTTTAATATTTAAAACGAAAGAAGAAGATCAAATGGAGCAAACTTCAATGAGTCATTCCTCTATGTCAATGAATAAATTATTTAATAAAGAATATACTGTCGTCCTAAGTGAATGGACAGATGATAAGCCTACACAAGTGCAGCGCCGTCTTCGTACGGCTAATGATTGGTTTGCGATTAAGAAAGGAAGTGTACAGAGCTATGCAGAAGCAATAAAAGAGGGACATTTTAAAACAAAGCTAACCAATGAATGGAAGCGAATGAAAGCAATGGACGTAAGCGATGTTTATTATAATCGGTTTCTTACAAATGGAAAGCCCGAAACTAATACGACCGAATTTAAAGGTGGTGATAAAATAAAATTAAAAGTTGTAAATGCCGGTGCTTCCAGTTATTTCTGGTTAGGATATGCAGGTGGAAAAATATCAGTCGTTGGAAATGATGGAAATGATATGGTTCCTGTTGAAGTCGACCGGCTGATCATTGCACCGGCTGAAACCTATGATATTGTTGTAATCATTCCTGAAAATATGAGCTATGAGTTCAGAGCAACGGCAGAGGATAGAACTGGATTTTCTTCATTATGGTTAGGTACTGGTCATAAAATGCCTGCGCCGACTCTTCCCCGCTTAAAATATTTTGAAGGAATGAAGATGATGAACGACATGATGAATATGGATGGAACAATGGATGATATGGGAATGAACATGAGCAATCAGATGATGGATATGAATGCAGTAATGTATCCTGAGATTACAGGTGATGGTTCTGAAACTGACACAATGCAAATGGATCATTCAAAGCACATGAACATGAATGAATCCAAAAAAGATACCGCATCGATAAAAATGAGTGATATGCAGGGAATGAATATGTCAGCAAGCTCAGATATTATAACGCTGAGTTATGATATGCTTCGTTCACCTGTAAAGACCATTCTTCCCGATGGCCCAAAAAAAACATTGAATTTTACTCTTACCGGAAATATGAATCGTTATGTATGGACATTAGATAACAAAACAGTAAAAGAAGCTGACAGGATTTTAATTAACAAAGGAGAAGTGTTGAGATTAGTTATTAGGAATAATTCGATGATGCGGCATCCTATGCATCTTCATGGTCACGATTTCCGTGTAGTAAACAGTCAGGCTGAATATTCTCCTTTAAAGAACGTAATAGATATTATGCCAATGGAAACAGATACCATCGAGTTTGCAGCAAATCAAAGTGGCAATTGGTTTTTCCATTGCCATATCTTATTTCACATGATGGCAGGAATGGGCAGAGTGTTTACTTATGCTAATTCACCAGTAAACCCTGAGTTGCCCGATACAGAGAAGGCATATCAAATGTTCAGGAAGCATAAAGATCAGAACATGTATCATCTAATGGTTCGTGCTGGCATTGAAAGCAATGGCAGTGATGGCGAAGCAATGCTCTCAACTAACCGATCTGCACTAAAGGAAATGTGGCATCTCGGCTATCATGATATGCATGGTTACGAAAGCGAAACAATCCTTGGAAGATATCTAGGTGTCAACCAATGGTGGTTTCCTTATATCGGGTTCGATTATCACTACAAAAAAGAGGAAGGTGATATAACGAAATCATCCGATTACAAAAACATGTTTGGACAGGTCAGTAACAAAAATGATCGCAAGACTTTTGTCGTAGGTGTGGAATATACTTTGCCATGGTTGTTTTTAGGTGATGCAAGAATAGATGGTGATGGAAAACTCAGATTTCAATTAAGCCGGGAAGATGTTCCAATCTCAAAACGTCTACGTTTCAATTTCATGGGAAACACTGACAAAGAATACGCAGTTGGATTCAGGTACATTGTTTCCAAATGGTTTGCCGTTTCCTCACACTACGACAGTGATATGGGATTTGGTGCAGGTGTAACAATAACTTATTAATATAAATAACATGGAACATCAGCATCATAAGACAACGACTGAAATCAAGCATGCAGGTCCGGAAATAAATAAGCACATGCAGCATGACCACAATCCTCCAATGGGTCATACAGGACATAACCATCACGCAATGATGATTGATGATTTCAAAAAACGGTTTTGGATTTCTTTAGTTCTTACCGTACCGGTTTTGCTGTTATCAGAAATGATACAGCATTGGTTGAGATTTGAATTAAAATTCCCCGGAGATAAATATGTGCTGATGATCTTATCAAGTTTTATTTTCTTTTATGGAGGATGGCCATTTTTAAAAGGATTCGTTGATGAATTAAAAACAAAATCACCTGGTATGATGACATTGATCGCTTTGGCAATTACGGTTGCCTATGTTTTTAGTGTAGCGATCATCTTTGGTTTTCCGGGTATGGATTTCTTCTGGGAATTAGCTACGCTTATCGTCATTATGCTGCTTGGTCACTGGCTGGAGATGAAATCAGTGCTTGGTGCTTCGAAAGCATTGCAATTATTGGTAAGTATGATGCCGGCAGAAGCACATAAAGTTCATGGCGATCATGTGATGGATGTAAAGCTGGAACAACTACAAAAAGATGACATCATTCTTATAAAACCCGGAGAGAAAGTTGCAGCCGACGGAATTGTAACAGAAGGAGAAAGCTATTTGAATGAAAGCATGCTGACTGGTGAGAGTAAACCGGTAAAGAAAGAAAGGAATGATAAGGTGATTGGTGGTTCGATCAACGGTAATGGTTCGTTTAGGGTAAAAGTTTTGCATACAGGAAAGGATAGCTATTTAAACAAGGTGATCACTCTTGTGCAGGAAGCACAAAAAACAAAATCAAGAACACAACATTTGGCAGACCGTGCTGCAAAATGGCTTACTTATATTGCGCTGGGTGTTGGTATTGTTACACTCATTGTTTGGCTTTCACTTGGGCAAGGAACTAATTATGCAATTGAAAGAATGGTGACAGTGATGGTTATTTCGTGCCCTCATGCATTGGGCTTAGCGATTCCTTTAGTTGTGGCTATTTCAACAGCAGTATCAGCGCAAAATGGTTTATTGATCCGCAACAGAACTGCTTTTGAAAATTCAAGAAAAATAACAACAATAGTTTTTGATAAGACGGGAACTTTAACCAAAGGTGAGTTTGGTGTAACAAGAATCGAGATAGTTGATAATATTTCTAAAAACGAATTACTTCAATATGCTGCTTCATTAGAGCAATCATCCGAGCATCCGATTGCTGTTGGTATAATACAAAAAGTGAAAGAGGAAAAACTTGAAATATTTAAAACAGAAAATTTTAATGCTATTACTGGCAAGGGAGTTGAGGCAAATGTAAATGGCAGAAATATAAAAGTGGTGAGCCCGGGCTATTTAAAAGAAAAACAAATAGCAATTCCAACTAATAGTTCTTCAACTGATGCAGAGACTATTGTATTTGTTTTGATCGAAAATCAATTGGCGGGTTTCATCGCATTAGCAGATGAAATTCGCCAGGAATCAAAATCTGCAATTGAAGCTTTTAAGAAAAATAAAATTAAAGTCATGATGGCTACAGGAGATAACGAAAAAGTAGCTAAAGCTGTTGCAGTTGAATTAGGGCTTGATGGTTATTATGCTGAAGTATTGCCTCATCAGAAAGTGGAGATTGTAAAAGAACTTCAAAATAAAAATGAATTTGTTGCAATGACTGGAGATGGTGTGAATGATGC
>Ga0070698_100000393_pt1 | contig 46076 bp, 45 predicted proteins | sample KBSK1502metaG_FD_65477 | JGI IMG/M metagenome (GOLD analysis project Ga0070698, IMG submission 65477) | Corn, switchgrass and miscanthus rhizosphere microbial communities from Kellogg Biological Station, Michigan, USA - KBS K1-50-2 metaG | ecosystem: Host-associated > Plants > Roots >...
GTCGAGTCCACCCCACTCGTGCTGAATGCGGCTGATTGCTTCTTGCACACCTGCAGCCGTCCCGATATCCGTCTGCACGAATAAAGCAACGGCCTGCTCTTCCGGTAGCGGCGAGCGTGCAGTCGTTGCGACGGAAGCGCCACTCAGAGTAAAACGGCGCACCATCGCTTGTCCCATGCCTTTTGTGCCGCCGGTTACCAGAACCCGCCTGCCCCTAAATTCATCCTTCGAAACCGGGAAGGGGTATGTCGCCGTCATGATCGAATCTCCAGGGAAGCCATCTTGTCGCCCGAAAGTTTGAAGATGTGGTCTAGTTCAACAGGACTCCCAGGAAACTCACCGGTGAGTCGGGCACGCACAGTTACCAAGTTTCCGAAGGTTTGAACGTTAATCGTCTGGAAGACGTATCGGTATTTCGCGTCCGCCGCCTGCTTCCACTGGCGGATCGAGTCACGACCGTGATAATCCTGCCCCTCGTCGTGGACAGTGCCATCTTCGGTGAAGCAACGGGAAAGCGCATCAGCATCCTTCGCCTCTTCGGCGGCCAGGTATGCAGCGACTGGCTCGGGCACATTGAGAGCCATCGTATTCTCCTCCGTGCAATTGCACAGTCAGAAGTTTCGCATCATACTGATGAAATAGGAAGTACGCACGAAAAAGTGCGTTAGGGGATATCGATGCCGAAACGCTACACGCCGACATCCGCCGCGGCAGACGTAGAAGCAGCGCTCCGTCTCCTGGAAGGAAGATGGAAACTCGTGATCCTGTTCCATCTATTCGGAGGCAAGGTGATGCGCTTCTCCGACCTGGAACGCGCGATACCCGACATCACTCAGAAAATGCTGGGGCAGCAACTCCGCAGTTTGGCAGCGGAGGGAATCGTGGTGCGTACGGCCTATCCCCAGGTGCCGCCGAAGGTTGAATACTGTCTAACACCCTGGGGCCAGTCCCTTTGTCCTACGCTTGACGCCATCCTAAAGTGGGCAGATCGACGGCCAGCAGAGAAAAGAAAACGCAACTCTCGCTGACCGTTTGCGCCTCCTGAATCACAGGCAAACAGGAAGTAATTGCGGTGAGCGGACAATCGGCCCTCGGCTGATTTCAATTTGAGAGGCCGATTCCAGCCCAAGATCCCAGCCCAAGAAGAACACAGCTCCCACGACTTTTAAAGCACTTACGCAGCCACCTAAGACCTGATATGTTGTTGTAAATACTTATTAACGCCAAACTGAAAAGGCTGGCGTCGGCGGTTCAACTCCGTCCCTGGCCACCACATTCACAGCATGTTGTCCCGCGACCGCGCCAGAAGCATGGTGAAGAAAGTCGAAGAACACCTGCTGACCCCTTTCGGACTTCGCAGTCTCGCACCGAGCGACCCGCAATACCGCGGATGCTACACCGGCGGCCCTACAGACCGCGATGGAGGTACCACCGGGGAACTGTTTGGTCGTGGCTGCTGGGACCGTTCATTACCGCGTATATAAAGGTGAATGAGGGAAACGAGGAGGCCAGGCGCCGAGCGCAAGCCTGGTTGTCTCCTTTAGAGTCTCACCTTGCCGAAGCCGGGTTAGGCCATGTCTCGGAGATTCTTCGAAGGTGACGCGCCCCATCGCCCTTGCGGATGTATTGCTCAGGCTTGGAGCGTGGCCGAGATTCTACGCGTCTATCTCGAAGATATAAGGGGTCTGCGGCCAAACACGTGGCGAAGCGGTCGCCCATACTCGCCTGACAGGAACACTGGGTTATCAGCTACAATTTGCTGAACAGTTCTAGGTTGCTGCGCGCAGAACGCGTTCTCTGCGAAGCGACTACGCGAGTTTTCTGCTTTCGGACAAAGTGACTGGGCAATCCCAAGACTTGTGCTTCGAGGAACACATCAAAATGGACATGACTCGCCGGCAATTTGCACTTTCTATTGCAGCTGCTACTACCCTTCGTTCTTCTCTTTTTGGATCCGTGGTTTCCCCAGTGGGTGTTCCCCGCGGCGTGGTTCCCGGCCGAGTTACTTGGTCGCATGATCCGTCGGCTGTGACCTGGGACGGCACAGGTTCTTGGTGGACCGATGCCAACAACAACCAATCTGTGATTGATCGCATGATTTCCCGGTCCATCCGCGGCCTTACAAATCAGAAAAGCGATGCCCAAGCATGGAGCTCTATTTTTCAGCACTTCAATCGCACTCATGGCCGCGGCAAAGCGGGGTACAAGGCCGGCGAGAAGATCGCGATCAAAGCAAACCTGAACAACACAAAGGACCATGGCACGATCGAACGCCTGAACTCGTCGCCCCATATGATCCTTTCGCTCGTCCGACAGTTAGCCGGCCCGGGCCGAGTACCGGAATCCACGATCACCGTCTTCGACTCCAGCCGGTTCATCCCGGGCAATCTCTACGACAAGATTCACCATGAATTTCCCGGCGTAGTGTTTGTGGACCATATTGGAGGTGATGGCCGGCTAAAAGCCGAGTTCAAGCCCAACGCGATCCCTTTTTCAATTGCAGGCAACAACGCGAAGGGACTCGACATCACAGTCGTCGAGGCCACCTACTTAATTGATGCTGCAATATTAAGAGCACATGTGAGCTCAGGCGTAACACTTTGCGCAAAGAATCTGTTCGGCGCCACGAGTATCAACCCGGACTGGCACAAGAACGCGCACGATGGTTTCCAACACAACAAGGATGGTTCGCCCAGTTACTCCGCGTTCACGGATTATTTGGGTCATAAGGATCTGGGCGAGAAGACGATGCTTTTCATTATTGACGGACTCTATGGGAACGACAACGTGGATGGTCCGCCTCATCGCAAGTGGAAGATGGCTCCCTTCAATGATGCATGGCCGAACAGCATTTTTATGTCGTTTGACGGCGTCGCGATCGATTCTGTCGGATTCGATTTTCTCACTTCAGAATGGCCTGATCTTCCGGATATCGCAAACGCCGATAACTACTTGCGCGAATCTGCCCTAGCCAATGATCCACCTTCGAAAACAGTCTATGATCCTGAGCGCGATGGCATCCGGTGCCGCAGCCTCGGTGTACATGAGCATTGGAATAACGGGACGGATAAGAAGTACTCGCGTAATCTCCGAAAGGCGCGCGGGATAGAACTTTTCCAGGTCTAAGACACTGAACACACTGAGCCGCCGTCCGCCGTTGAGTGGCGCAGTTGTGCAACTGCAGATCGTTTATCGGTGCAGGGGAGGGTGGGCGAATGAGCCGAAGAGGGTTCTTTGTGTCTTTTATCGCGACATTGTTGTTGCCCACAATCGCTTCCTCCCAATCATTCTTGAGCCAATACAAAGGCGAGCCTTATCACGACAGCCGCTATAACGGCGGTGCACAAAAAATACCGGGAAAGGTCTTATGCGCGTACTACGACCTGGGCGGCGAGGGAGTCGCGTATCACGATACTGATCCGAAAAATCACGGCAGCGGAGAGTTGAATCCGGCCGATGGAAACTATCTGAATGAATTCCGTATCCATGAGGGAGTGGATACTTCCTACACGAAGTTTAACCGGAAGCCCGATCCGATTGACGACAACTCATTCGACAAGATCGTTCCTCCCGCAGACATGCCCTATGTTGGCTGGACCGAACCCGGAGAGTGGTTCAACCTGACGGTCGATGTGACGCAAGCGGGAACTTATGCCGCGGATTTCCTTTACACATCAAATCGCGGCGGAACCATATCAGTAGATTTGAATGGGAAGGACGCCACTGGAACGGTCGAGATTACGTCTACAAATGATCCTCAAGACCCGCTAACTTGGCGTCAATGGCACCACTGGAATCTGGTTTTGCAACTTTTCAAAGTTCGTCTGAGCAAGGGAAAAAATGTTCTCACGGTACACATATTGACGAAAGGTAACATGAATCTTGCCTATTTTGATTTCAAACAGGTCCACGAATGAAAGGAAGCTGCTTGGCGCGTGACCGCGTGTGGACTTAGGCGACTCAAACAATTGTCAGGCGCAGTCCCGTTGCGTGCGGAACAACGACGGAGCACTTGCCCTGCTTGAGTGAGTCGGTCTTCGTGGCTGCTGTGATGTGGCATTCGCGGCTATCGAGTGCCGGTGCGTGTAACGTTTCGGTCTCGACCACTCCGCTGTTGCCGCGTCCAAAGTACAATTCCAGCTCAAGATCGGCTACTGCGTCCTTGTTCAAAATGATTACCGACGTCTGGCCGCCGGGCAGTTTCGCGGCATAAGCCGTGACGTTGACTCCTGCAGCCTGCAACTTCGTCGAGAGCTCAGTCTTCAACAAAGTTCCGCCGCTGAATGAGCCCGCAAACTTTAGCCCATAGGCGACCGGCTCCAGCACATAGTCGGAGCCAAACGTTGCAATAGGCGTATAGAAAGGATGCGGATGCGCAGCTATCTGTTCGGGAGTTTCGCCATTCGCTTGCAGCAGCGCGTCGCCGGGCAAAGATCCGCCAACCGAGTTGGCTACTGATTTGCCCGTACCACCGTGTAGATTGACGCCGGAGTAGTCGTTACTTGCGAGGAGCAGCGAATAGTCGGCCGACCAAAGCGCAGCAGCAAACACGTCCGAGACACCCGGTTTCCCTCCGCGATAGCACGTGTTGCCTTCGGTCATGCGTACGCGCGCCCCCATCTTGCTGGCTGCGGCCCTTGCGATATTCGCTGTGTTCTGCACCTTTTGCATCGTCGCCGGTTTCAGCAGGTTGGGAATATTGACTTCGGGGTTTGTCGCCGGTCCGCCAAAGTAATAATGATGCGTCAGGGTCGTTGCGTGGGGCGCGGCCTGGATGGACGGCCACTGATCGGCAATCTCCGTCAGCCATGATACGTCGCCCGCAACATCAGGAATGCCGAACTTTGCCGCGGGAATCTGGGCTGCAATAGCCCTCGCTAGCTTGAGCCATTCTTCAAGATAAGTCTTCGCCGACCATGTCTTCGGATCGCGCAGGTGCCGGCTGAACAAATCTGCCTCGTTTCCAATTTGAAAATATTGCAAGCAGTCGCCGAGCGTCTCGGTTACGAAGGTCGCTTCCTCGGCAGCGCGTGCCGGAGTATTCGTGCCCATCCCGATGCCGTAGATGCAGTTCCAACCTGTGGCGCGAAGGAACTCTGCCAGGTTCCTCACCGCTTCAACCGTCACTGCGTAGTACCGAGGCTTCGGTTCGCCTGTTACTTCACGGACTCGAGGATGCTCTGGTTCGGGAGAATCGGGCTTAGGTTTCCAGTAAGCGAACTCGCTGGTGTTGCCCCCTAGGCGCAGAACGCCAGTTTGCGCGAGTGCTTTAAACTGCCGAATCAAGCCGCTGTTCTGCGCCGAAAAGAAACTCGGATCAACGAGTTGCTGGACCTCATAAGACAAGCCGACAAAGTCGCTCGGCATATGAGGACCAGTTGCGTCCTTCGGAATGCTGAGCGCAACCTTGCTTGGGCCCTGCGCGTGAAGACGTGCTGTAGCCACGGTGCAGGCTGCGGTGGCAAGGAACCGCCGTCGCGTAAGCATCGGATCTCCCGATTCTTTACCTGGAGGGCTTGAGTCTCGTTACGAGGTTAAGAATACGACAAGCATAGCTCGAATCAAACCTGGCAAGCATGCTGAGACTGGCCTTCCGCACGTTTACCGATCTTTTTAGGCAACTGTTCAAGCTGTTGCAGCTCCTTTGAAGAGACCTCTTGGAAGCCACGTTTGATGGTACGCGGCAAATCGGCTTCAACGCAAACCGCGGTCGCTTCAAGTCTTTGAAATTCAAGTTCGGTATGAGGACCGCACATTGCACTGTCAAACTGTCGAAATCGATCTCAACAGTCAGGGACGATCGCCCGTAGTAAATTCGGTTGAGCGCCGGCGTCGATGGCGGGCAACTGGCCACCAGAATTAGAAAACTACATTTGTCTAACGCTGTCGATTGAGGTTTGAGGAACCAATATTCTTGCGGGTTCGAGATTCAACGTTTAAAGGTTTTTTGACGTATGGAAATTAGGGATTCCCGGCTTGAAGTACGGACCTTTGGGTTTGTAACCCAAAGATCTGTTCCCGTGCGATTGTTTCTTCGGTGCGTCGATTTTTGATCCCTGTAGAAATAGGATCACAGCAGGCTTCGGAGGTCCATGACCGCAGGAAGTAACGTAACCTACTCAGGTTCAGAGAAGGACTGCGATCCACCCCCTGATATCTCTGCTATCCGTGAGATTATGTCGTACCGTTTACCGTGCGCTCTTCGGAGAAGACAGAGACTGGACGCCTTGTTCGAGCAGCCAGCGAGAGATTGCTTGAGGGTCAAAGCGAACCATCGTACCGATACGAAACGATGGAATCTTCCCCCGTTTTGCCCAGCGCAGAATCGTGACTTTCGCCACACCGAGCAACTTCGCCAACTCGTCCGCATCCAGTGCTCCGTGCATGCTTCTGACGCGAGAGGCCAGAGATTTCAGCTGATACGGCTTATTGATCATTTTTTCTTCCAGTTCTCCAATCAGGCAAACGTCTCATCTACTTTGTCTCTGACCGCCTGACTTCGAGACGGCTTCAAATAGCGCATCGTGCTCTCCATGTCAGAATGGCCCAACCACATTTGAACCGTTCGCAGATCTACACCATTCCAGAGATGCCACGTCGCGAATGTTGCCCTGAACTTGTGCAGCCAGAAGTCGGCCTTCTGAAGATTCGCACGTTCGGCGACAGCTTTCAGGTCGTCTAGGAAGTTGAGCTTCGGGCTACACCCTGCGGTTGGAAAGACCAAGCCACAAGTCTTGTCAGACTTTGCCTTCCACGCCTTCAGGCTCTGCACTAGCTTGGCAGGAATGGGAAGCTCGCGTTCACGGTAGCTTTTTGGACTGAAGCCATACTCCGACTTGTAACGCACAGTGATCGTGCTTCGCGACGGGCTGACATCGGCCCATGAACAGTGCATCACTTCCTGTTCCCGCATTCCTGTCATCAGGAAAAACTCATACCACAGTCGCTCTTCCTCATCGCATACGGCGAACAGAGTCTCCAATTCCTCCCGTTCGTAGACTTCAGGTTCTTCCTCAACGAAGCGCGGCCAGTCGTTCTTACCCATCAGTCCGCGAATGCCCTGCGCCTTCAGGAACGTCATCACGTTCTCGAATTTGTTGTAGACGCTCCGTGGTGACTGCATCTTCACGTCCCGCAGAAATGCCGAGAACTTGAGAATGTCTTTCCGCTCGATGTCGTGGAGATTGAGTTTCGAACAGCATTCTTGGAAGTATTTCAGAGCAGTCGAATAGGCAGCATACGTCTTCGGCTTTTTCGTCAACTTGGTCTCGTCAAGGAATTCGGTGACGGCGACAGCGACCGACCTAGATCCGTTCGCGTTCCCGTTCGGGGTGACGGCGACTCCGTGGTTCACCGCATTTAATTCGGCTTCCTTCTGCAGTCGACGAGCACTTGCATCGGCGGCATCCTTGCCCACCGATAATCGTACCCGTTTCGGCCCCTCCCACCACTCCAGGTAATATGCCCCTTCCGGGTGCCTTTCTTCCTGACCTCTGATGATCACCAGATCGGCCCGCACCCGTCCGTTCGCAGCCAAAACAACCGGGCAGTAGCGTAGGCCTCTAGGGGTTTGAACTCGTTTGGTGAGATTGACGGTGCGATTCATGTGACTCCTAGAAACAGAATCATTCTAGGTATCACACCGCGTAACTGCTAGATTACGAAAGGTCTGGCGGAGAGGGAGGGATTCGAACCCCCGATACCCGTTAAGGTATGTCCGCTTTCGAGGCGGATCGTTTCAACCACTCACGCACCTCTCCGAGTAAAAGTGGTCAGTGGCTAGTGGTCAGTGGCCAGTGACCTCGACGTCGTGTTAAAGCTGCTTTTGTTCTTCCCTCCGCTGGCGGAAGAACGACTGCAATAAGTCTGCGCAACGCCGTGCCAGCACGCCTCGGGAAACTTCCATTTGGTGATTCAACTGAGGATGATTGAGCACCTGCAGCACTGAGTGCACGGCTCCAGCTTTGGGGTCATCCGCGCCGTATACCAGGCGTTTCAACCGCGCGTGCACCATGGCGCCAGCGCACATCGCGCACGGCTCAATTGTAGCAAAGAGCTCGCAGTCGCCCAGACGGTGGTTGCCGACTCGGGCACCAGCTTCTCGTAAGGCTAAGATTTCGGCGTGAGCCGTCGGGTCGACGTCGGTTAGATTGCGGTTCCAGCCGCGTCCGACAATCTTTCCCGCCCGAACAACAATTGCGCCAACCGGCACTTCACCTGCATTGAGAGCGCGCTGGGCCACACTGAGGGCTTCTTCCATCCAGAGTTCGTCGGAAGTGGGGGTGGAATGGTCGTTCATTGCGGAAGAAGTATTGTAGCGGGGTTGGACTGAAGACTGAGCCTTCCCCTTTGGCACGATTCGATAACGACCAAAGTCAAAGGCCGCGGGCGGGCGCACCCGCGCCACACCAAACCTGCGACATGATATTCTTTACCCGATATGGGGATACCGAACCTGCTGCGCAAAATCTTTATGGTGGACCTGCTTCAGGGGCTGAGTGTCACTTTCCGCTACCAGGATCCCAAAGAAATTTATACCGAGCAGTATCCGCTAGAGCGTCCGCAGGTCGCGGAGCGATTTCGTGGGGCCCCCCGCTTAAATGTAAATCCCGATACCAATGAGACACTTTGTATTTCGTGCGATTTGTGCGCCCTGGCTTGTCCAGAAAACCTGATTGTGGTCTCGAGCGAACGCAACGAGAAAACCCGTCGCAAAGAACTCACCAACTTTACCTACGATTTAAGCCGCTGCATGTTCTGCGGGCTGTGCGAGGACGCCTGTCCCACCGACGCGCTGGAGTTGACCCAGGATTTCGAATTGGCCAATTACACTCGCGAAGGCGCGATATGGAATCGCGAGATGCTGGAAAAGGGGCCACAGCCGACACAGTATCGGAAATAGCACTTGGCACTTAGCAATTAGCATTTGGCCAGCCATGGCCGTATCCAACTCAAAGCACTCAGCAATCAGCATTCAGCCTGCGATGGCCAGAGGTGTCTTTAAAAATATCCCGGCTCTGTCGTGGCTAAATGCTACTTGCTAAGTGCCAAGTGCTGGCTGCTGCTGTGTCATGCAATGCATCGCGCCGAAGCCCCAGATTAGGTCTCCGGAGTAGATGCCTACGACTTCGCGATCAGGAAAGAGATCGGCGAGGATGTCGAGAGCGAAGCGGTCGTTAGGATCATTGAATACAGGGACTAGGACCACGCTATTCGCAATATAAAAATTGGCGTAGCTCGCAGGCAGTCGTCGTTTTTCGAAGATTACCGGTGCTGGCATGGGGAGTTCCACGATGGCGAGAGGTTTGCCATTGTGATCCGTTGCAGAGCGAAGACGCCGGATATTTCCCCGCAACGGTTCATAATTGGGATCGTTGGGATTGGATTCCACGGCCGTAACCACCGTGTCAGGCGCGACGAAACGGGTGATGTCGTCCACGTGGCCGTGAGTATCGTCGCCGACGATGCCTGAGGCCAGCCAGATCACGTTCTTGATCCCTAAATAATTCGCGAAGAGTTGTTCGTAGTCAGATCGGCTCATTCTAGGATTACGCTGCTGATCTTTGCTGAGTAAGCACTCTTCCGTGGTCAGCAGCGCGCCTTGGCCGTTGACCTCGATGGAGCCGCCTTCGAGCACGACGGGATGCTTCCCGAAGACGGGCCGGATTGCACGCGCCTTCGCGGTCTTGGCCATCAGGCTTCCGATTCTTTCGTCGTGACGATAGTTGGAGTATTTGGCCCAGGCATTGAAACGCCAATTGATGGCGAGAAGATTTTCAGAGGCTGAACCCCCTTTTTTGGCACCATCGTTGGCACGACTGAACTCGTGCCCTACCCGGCGAGGAACGTGTCCCTTCTGAGTTTCGCGGGCGAGGGCGCCCGTGCCACACTTCACGAAGGTGCAGCCGGAGTCGCGAGTCCAGACGCGATTGGTGGGCCGGCGATGGAAGCGAACGCTTTTGTTCAGGGCATTGGCTTGGCTCAAAGTCTTTCGGGCGCGCTTCTCGGAAGTAGCATTGTTGACGATCAGTTCTACTCGTTCGTGGCGAGACAAGTGCCGGATGATTTCTGCGTAGACCCAGGGGATGGGTTCGAACTTGCCTGGCCAGTCGCCCTCATAGTGTGGCCAGGCCATCCATGTAGCCTCATGCCGCTCCCACTCAGCGGGCATGCGAAAACTCAGACTTAACGTATCGCTTGAAGTATCGCGCCAGCGCGCAGTCATGATGAGCGGCAGTCCTCAGTCGAGCAAGCGGCTAGTGATCGGGGCATAGCTGTCAATACGGCGGTCCCGCAGGAAAGGCCAGTTGCGACGAATGTCCTCGAGGGCGCGCAGATCCACCTCACCGATCAGGATTTTCTCTTTGTCATGCGAGGCCTCGGCGACAACTCTGCCAAACGGATCGCAGAGGAACGAGCCACCCCAGAATTCAAGTCCCGCGCCGGGAGCAGAGTTGCCGCGAACGTCGCCAGTTTCAAATCCCACCCGGTTGACAACGGCGACGTACACCCCATTAGCGATGGCATGGGCGCGCTGAATGGTTCGCCAAGCATCATGCTGAGCCGTACCGAACTCAGCTTTTTCCGAGGGATGCCAACCGATGGCGGTGGGATAAAACAGCACGTGAGCTCCTTGCAATGCGGTAATGCGCGCGCCCTCGGGATACCATTGGTCCCAGCAGACAAGAGCCCCGACCCGGCCGACTTTGGTATCGAAGGCGCGATAGCCGAGGTCGCCGGGAGTGAAATAAAACTTTTCGTAGTAAAGAGGGTCGTCAGGAATGTGCATCTTGCGGTAAAGTCCCCGGAGCTGGCCGTCAGCGTCGAAGATGGCAGCAGTGTTGTGGTAAACGCCGGCAGCGCGCTTCTCAAACAAAGAAGCGATCAGCACGATCCGCAGTTCCTTCGCGACATCCGCCAGTCTGGCTGTTGTCGGGCCGGGGATGGACTCAGCCAGATCAAATAGCGCCGCATCCTCACGCTGGCAAAAATATTGAGTTTGAAACAGCTCCGGCAGGCACACAATCTGGGCTCCACGCCCGGCCGCATCGTGGATACGTTCGATCGCGCGCTGTAAGTTTGTTTCCGGGTCGGGCGTTGTAGACATTTGCACCAGTCCAACACGGAAGTTGTCAGGCAAAGGAAAAGCCTCCTAAGACGACTTAGAATATCAGTTCTCTGTTACCAGTTCCTGGCTCTCAGATAGCTTCGCGGTAGTACTCTCTAGTAAAGTAGTGCTTCGCAACCGACAGGGAGGTGCGACTTGAAGCATGGCAATCATGACGGCGCCGGTTCTGAGCGCCACCTGCATGATCCCATCGAAGATCGGCTCGTCCCTTTGGAGCCGCTGGACCCAACTCGCGTGCACTCGATTGATGACCTGGTGCGCGCCATGGCAAAGACCGCATTTACCGGCCGTCAATTAGGCGAAGCCGCGGACGTGCTCGAAGCCATGGCTCGCGACAAAGACTGCTTCGTGGTCATGACTCTGGCAGGGGCGATGACCGTGGCCAAGCAAGGCCTCATCATCGGCGAGCTGATTGATCGCGGGATTGTGAATGCGATTGTTTCGACCGGCGCGCTGATGGCACACGGGCTCGTGGAAGCCACAGGACACGCCCATTTTCGTTATGACCCCGACGTCCCAGATGAACAACTCTACGAGCAGGGCTACAACCGGGTTTACGACACGCTGGAACCGGAACGGAATCTGGACGACGTGGAGCGCGTGATGTTCCAGGTGCTGCAGGAATGGGATCCCAATGAGGTGATGTGTTCATACAAGTTGAACCGGGTGATTGGCGAGTTTCTGTCAAAAAATGCCAAGGGTCAGAAAGGGATACTGAAATCCGCATTCGAAAAAGGGGTACCTGTTTTTGTCCCGGCTTTTACGGATTCGGAGCTGGGACTGGATGTCGCCCTCTCCAATCGCATGCGAGAGAGCGCGGGCAGACATAAGTTGCGCTTTGATCCTTTTGAGGATTTGGAGCACTTTGCCTCGACATTATTGCGGCAAAAACGTCTGGGAATTTTCACCATTGGTGGCGGAGTGCCGCGCAACTGGTCACAGCAGTTTGGGCCATTCATCGAACTGCGGCACCGGCGCATGGGAGAGAATGTGCCTTTGAAGCGTTATCACTACGGCGTTCGGATCTGTCCGGAGCCGGTGTATTGGGGCGGATTGTCTGGGAGCCCGTATAGTGAGGCTATTTCGTGGGGAAAATTTGTGCCTCCAGCCGAGGGTGGAAGATTTGGAGAAGTATTCGTGGATGCCACCGTGGGTTTACCGCTCATTGTGACGGCGGTGTTAGAGAGGTTGGACAAAGATAAGGGTGCGGAAAACAGTAAGGGGAAGAAAGAGAAGGCTCACGCCAGGAAGTGAGTTGAGGCCGACGTAATCCCGGCGAGCTGGAAGGCTACAAAAGCCCGTTCGAGAGTCGAACGGGCCTTGCCGTCTACGGCCCCACAATCAGCTTCGCCGAACTGTTCTAGTGACGTACCCCCCGGCTGGGAGCTCTGCTTACCGGACGCATCTGCAAATCCTGTGCTAGCTTAAATTTCATTTCTGTCTCGGCTGGAATGTCTTTGCTGCGGCCGGTATATACCTGAGCGCCTGCGCCACCCGCGCCACCGATCAGCGCGCCGATTGCAGCTCCTTTGCCGCCACCCGCCAGTGCTCCAAGAAGCGCCCCGATGGCTGCCCCGCCTCCCACGTACTTAGCGGTACGCGTATTGGCGCCCAGGCCTGCTCCGCCAGTCTTACTCGTATTCGAGCCCGCGGTCAGGAGATAAGTGCGGCCATTGACCGTCACTGAGCGCAGGTCGAGCGCAACGTTCTTCCCGCCTTCTCCGTTTACCGCAACTAGCCGCGCCGGCGACCCCTTCGGGATCAGAACCGCGCCTGAGCCATCCACAACGTCATCGCTGACCGTGGCGTTAAAGGCTGCTCCGATTGTCGGCTTCGCAGGAATTTTCTGATCGGTACGAACCTTGATCTCGGTGTCTTTAGGCAAGGTCCGGCTGGACTGAGCCACTGCCGGAATCCACGTGAGACTCAGGACCAAAGGTAGCAAAAACGCTTTCATAGAACCTCCAATGATGAAGGAAAGATGCAACCTGCGACCTAACGGTTTCCTGCCCTGATGGAAATGACCTTTTTGGCGCTGCTCGTGCAACATTCCCCGGGGCAGCAGCGCCAGTATAGCGCCATCCACAATGGTGATCTCATTGGCTCGGGCGAGATCGAAATGCGACTGTGCCAAGTTCTCACATCGTATTGTCGTGAGCAGCTTCCTTTGGCACAGCCTCGCGACGCCAACGGATGACCATTCCTGGATCAAGCCAGCAACGCCTTCCTCAATTACGATAACCGGAATAAACCAAACGTAAAACGGGAACCGATTGCTCCCGGCCCACAATTGTCTCCAAGGTCAGCGCAAGCCTCGGAATGAACGGCGGTAAAGACCGCTTGCTTGAAAAGGAGCAAATCGATGAAACACCTAATTGTTCGTCTGTACCTCACTGGAGCATGGTTGGCAGCCTTGGCGGCTCCCGCACTGGCCGATGGAAGCCCGATTCCTTGGCCCAAGAAGTCGGGCCAACTGACTCTGGTGGTAGTGGCCTCGCCAAGGCTGATTGCTGACGGGAGCCCTATCCCCTGGCCAAAGAAGGTGACCGAACCGGGTGTAGTTGTAACCGGGGGTTCACCCACACTAGTGCTGGAGTCCCGTCCCCTGGCCTAAGAAGGCGAGGTAACCGGATCCGAGGTCAACGACGGTTTCGCCAAGGCTAGTTGCCGATGGCAGCCCGATTCCGATAAGCCGAGCCAGTACATAAAGCTTGCGGGTGGCCAGCTTAAATGGGCCACCCGTGAGCTTCAACCGAACCTCACCGAGCAGCTACTCCATCAGGGCAGAGCTCTTCTTCGGCCACCTTCCAGGCGGAATAAGCTACGGCTACAACGATCGCTCCCGGAAAGAAAATACGGAACCACCACAGCAGGTAAAAACTGCGAAATACTTTCAAGAAGCTCTCGTGGGCTGCCAGGAGAGAGCGGATCACCTCGATCGCTTAATTCGGGAATACCTGAGGCGCGTGGCACATAATGTCGAAGCCATTCACCTCTGGATAGCTGGCGAATATGAGCTAATCAAAGATCGGAGTTCGTACAGCGAGAAGGACGCCTTGGTTCTTGAGGCCCTTCAACTCGCGATCGACCTCCGAGTTTATTCGCTCGTTGCCTGCGCCAAAGTATGGTTCTGGAGGGTATTTCGAATGTATCGCTGGCCAGCCCTGCTATTTGCAACGGTGACCGACTTGCGGGTGGAGTGTGGAGTGAATGTCCTGGCAAAGTATCGCAGGTTAACCGAAATAGCGGCAGCGCTAAGCCTAATGCAAGGCAAGACGTACCACGACAGACTGCTCGAAGCGCTCTGAGTCTGTTGGCTTAGCCCGTAGCGGCACACCCCACCTAGCAGTGTCCTAGCAGGCGGCGGTAAAAAGGATGAGACTACTTGAGACTACTTGAAGCCCTTACCTTAGCCCCCGCGATGAGCGGCGCCGCAACGCTTTCCCACACCGTCCACGCACGAAACCACTTTCCTTCCACACCATGGAAAATCGTACTCACATTGAGTCGATACCATTTCTCAGCTCTACCGGGCAAGTATATGTAACCGTGCTCTGTCGCCGGATCATACTCATAGAACACTACATAGATGAGTCGCTCATTCGGCGTTTTCGCGTAGAACGACACTTCGTAGCGTTGGAGTCCACTGGGGGCTCTGCCACAGCCTGGGACCAGTCGACATGAAGCTCTCAGTCTGTTTTGCACTTGTCCCAGGACAACCCGACCCTGTACAACTCGTGCCAGGACCGGTCCACACACTGAATTTTGCTAGTGTCTTTAGGTCCGTGATTTCGATTGGAGCTTCGAGATCCGCACCTTTGATTGTGATCTTCGATGTATCCGCTTTTGCAAACACCTCGGCAGGAATTGCCACCAGGAGGAAAGGCACCAAAACCGAAAGCAGTCGCTTCACGGCTACCCCTCACACATCGTCTAAATTAGATCACTCAAAACTCAACAGGTCAATTCTTCGGACCTCTCGCTATGGACGAACGCCACACCATTAGAGAGGTCTGAAACCCACTTTTTCCTCAGCCTGCTAGGGAACCTTGCCGCAAGTATGGGCCTCTATCTAAACCACGAAGTACTTCGCCCCCGGGTGATGCACCACAATCGCCGACGTCGATTGCTCCGGCTCCAACAAGAATCCGCTGGTCAACCGCACTCCCACATTCTCCTCGGGATGGAGCAGCGCAAACAACTTAGTCTGATCTTCCAGATTCGGACACGCCGGATAGCCAAACGAATATCGCGATCCACGATATTTCTGATGAAATAAATCGCGAATGTGCGGCGAGTCCTCGCTGGCAATGCCTAATTCCTCACGCATCTTCTTATGGAGATATTCCGCCAACGCCTCCGCCGTTTCCACACTGAGTCCGTGCATATACAGATACCGTGTATACTCTCCGCCCTCGAACAGCCGCTGCGTTTCCACAGACGCCTTCGCTCCCATCGTCACCAACGAAAGTCCAATCACATCCATCTTCCCCGAACTCTTGGCGGAGAAGAAATCAGAGATGCAAAGTTTCCGCCCTTCCCTCTGCCGCGGAAAGGTAAATCTCAGCAATTCCCTCTGTGCAGCTTTATCCTTCTCCGGGTCATACACCACGACATCATTCCCCTCGCTCTGGGAAGGAAAATATCCGTAGACAACTTTCGCATCAAACACCCCACTGGCAATGATCTCTTCCTCGAGCTGATTCTTGATGGGACGAAACTTTTCCTCCACCAGCCGCAAATAATCCTGCTGCGATGCGGTCTTTAATTGCCACTGATTCTTGAACAGCGCCGTCTCATTGATGTACTGGAATAGCTCGCGCAGATCGAAATCTTTTCTGACCCGCACGCCCCAGAACGGAGGCGTAGGAATATTGGGCGCGTCGACTACGACCGGACTTCTCTCCGCGAATACCGGCCCCGTCTCTTCATCCACCGCGACTGCCTTAGCGTATTCCTTAACTGTACGGCCTTCCTTGAGCCGCGAATCCCGTTTGCCGTCCGTTGTAGCCAGGTCCTCCATAATGTGCAGTCCGGCAAAGGCGTCGTCAGCGTAGAACACGGAATTGGAATATTCCCGCCGCAAGTCATCTTCTACATACTTGCGAGTCAAGGCTGCGCCGCCGCAGATCACGGGAAACTCCAGGCTCTGCCGCTGCAAATCCTGGATCACGTATTTCATTTCCAGCGTGGACTTCACCAGCAGACCACTCAGCCCGATGGCGTCAGCTTTGTGCTCCACCGCCGCTTTGATGATCGTGTCCGCGGGCTGCTTAATCCCCAGGTTCACGACCCGGTAGCCATTGTTGGTGAGAATGATGTCCACAAGATTTTTGCCAATATCGTGAACATCGCCCTTCACCGTGGCTATCACAATGGTGGCTTTCTGCGATCCAGCCTTCTTCTCCATCTTGGGCTCAAGATAAGCTACAGCCTGCTTCATTACCGACGCGGAATCGAGCACCGAAGGCAACTGCATCTTGCGCGCCCCGAAAAGTTCGCCTACGGTGCGCATTCCGTCCAGCAAGACCGTATTGATCAGGTCCAGAGGCGTGTACTGCTCCAGCGCATCTTCCAGAAGCACTTCCAGCGACTTCTTTTGCGCCCCTTCGCCCACCGATTTCTCGCCATTGATAATCGCGTACTTCAACTTGTCATCTACCGAAAGCGTTTCCACATGGGCAGTGGTCGCGGCCTGCGCTTTGCCTTTCGTCCCCGCGAAGTGCTGCATGTATTTTTGCAGCGGATCGCCGTCGGCTTCATCGCGATAAATCAACTTGCGCGCAAGTTCAACCTCTTCATGAGGAATCTTGTATAACGGGTAGATCTTGGTGTAATTGACAATAGCCATATCCAAGCCATTGTCGACCGCTTCGTGCATGAACACGCTATTCAGCACCCGCCGGGGATAAACATCCAGGCCGAAAGAAATGTTGCTGACCCCGAGAATGGTCTTCACTTCCGGCAGTTCCTGCTTGATGCGTTTTACCGCCTTCAGAGTCTCTACTCCAGCCATGCGGTAGTCTTCCTGCCCGGTCGTGATTGGCAACGTAAGCGCGTCAAAAATCAGATCCACCGGCCGAATGCCATATTTCTGGGTAGCCAAATCGAAGATGCGTTTAGCAATAGCAACTTTCTTGTCCGCGGTGAGCGCCATGCCGTCTTCATCAATGGTGAGTGCGATTACCGCCGCGCCGTATCGCTTGGCCATAGGCAGCACTTTTGAAGTGCGCTTCTCGCCATCTTCCAGATTGATCGAATTGATGATGGCCTTACCCGGAATTCGCTTCAGCGCTTCTTCAACTACATCCGCCTCGGTGCTATCGACCAGAATGGGTGCCGGTACCCGCGTCGCTACCTTTTCCAAAATCGACGTGATGTAATCCTTCTCATCTTCGCCCACAATGGCGCAGCACAGGTCGAGCATGTGTGACCCGTCATTCACCAATTTCTTCGCCAGCGCCAGGATGTCGTCATACTTCTTGCCCCGCACTAAGTTCTTGAAATGCTCCACGCGCGTCGTGGTGTTGAGCTCTTCCGCCACGATCAGGGGCTTGGGATCAAGATCGAGCGGGACCGAGGTATACGCACTCGACGCAGCCGCCGTCGGTTTCACTTCCCGCTTGGCCGGCTCCACGCCAGACACCGCATCCACCACCGCTTTCAGGTGCTGCGGCGTAGTTCCGCAGCATCCGCCCACGATGCGCACTCCAAAATCTGTGATGAAATGCTTGTGATACTGCGCCAGCTCCTCGGGCTGGAGTTTGTACACCGCGCGCCCGCCTTCATTCTGCGGGAGCCCCGCGTTCGGCAAGACAGAAATATATTTCGTCGAATTGACGCCCAGATAGCGCACCGCGTCATTCATTTCCTTTGGCCCGGTCGCGCAGTTGAGGCCAATTACGTCTACGTCAAACGGTTCGATCGCAGTCAGCGCCGCGCCGATTTCCGTCCCCAGAAGCATAGTTCCGGTAGCTTCAAGCGTTACTTGAACTGTAACCGGCAGCCGCTTCCCTGCTTTCTGCATGGCCTCAAACACACCCACCAGCGCCGCCTTGGCTTGCAGCAAGTCTTGGGAAGTCTCGACCAGCAAAACATCCACCCCGCCCTCGATCAATGCACTCGCCTGCTCCACATACCCGGCAATCATGTCATCAAACCTGATATGCCCCAGTGACGGCAGCTTGGTAGTCGGCCCAATCGATCCCGCCACAAACCGCGGCTTGTCTTTAGTAGAAAATTGCTGCGCGACTTCTTTCGCCAACTTAGCGGCCGCAATGTTGATCTCCGCCGTCTTATCCTGCAAATCGTATTCCGCGAGCACCACCCGCGTAGCCCCGAAAGTATCGGTCTCGACGACGTCGCAACCAACCTTCAAAAAGCTGCCATGAATGTCCTTGATGATGTCAGTACGGCTGAGCACCAGCAGCTCATTGCATCCTTCCTTCCCCCAGAAATCATCCACACTAGGATTCCGCGTCTGGATACTAGTCCCCATAGCGCCGTCGTAAATCACGACACGCTCATTGACGGTCTGTAAAAAGTTGCTCATTGTTCGTATTTGAAGCTAAGGGCTAAATGCCAAGTGCCAAGTGCTGATTTTCATAAACAAACGCCGGCCCGCTGCGGACCGGCGTCTCGTGACCTTGATTTGCCCCTATTGAATCTCAACTCCCTGGCACAGGAGCCGCCGGCGCTCCCGCAGCCACTTCAGCGCGGTTGAAAACCGCGTTCGCGCCCATATGCGCAGGCACAGCCGCGAGCATCTGCTCCTTGCGATAAATCAAATCTCCGGCATTGAACGTAGCAATCTCAAACCCGTGCCCATGCGTAATCGCATCGGTAGGACAAGCCTCCACACAATATCCACAAAAAATACATCTGTTGTAATCAATATCATAGACTTTGGCGTAGCGCTCGGCGCCGCTTACGCGGTGTTCGGCGGTGTTCTCGGCGGCTTCGATGTAGATGCAGTTTGAGGGGCAGGCCGCGGCGCATAGGAAACAGGCGACACATTTTTCCAATCCATTCTCGTCGCGCTGGAGGACGTGGACGCCGCGATAGCGCTCTTGAAACTTGGCGCCTTTCAGGGGGCCGGGGCCGTCGGGGTAGTTCTCTACAATCGTCGGCGCGAACATCTCCCTGAAGGTAATGGACATGCCTTTGGCGATGGCGGCAATGTTCTTCAGGATCGGCATACTTCACTAGTATAGCAAGGCGCTGCGCATGGGTGCCTCCGGCGTAAACGTGGGCGCTGGTGGAGCTTCGCCATCCCGATCTGAGCAATGTGCATCAGAGTCTCGGGATTGAGGGACGCGCTTGCCTACCAAAGTCAAACCGGCTCGAGGCGGCAGGAAAGAAGAAAGCCTGCTGGCCATGGAGTTTGAAAAGTCGCGGGCACTGCGCATAGTGGCCGTGATTGCGATCCTGGGATTCACGACATGGATCCTGGCCGCTTTGTTTTCACATGGTCCGCGTTATTCCCTGGTTGCTTCCACACACGTGCCGGTCGAGTCGGAAGCATTCTTGAAACAAATAGAGCCGCTGGTCAATTCCAAGGTCACCACCAACAATCAGATTGAAGTCTTCCCTAACGGCGAAAATTTCTACGAGGCGGAGCTGGCGAGTCTGCGGCAGGCGCAGCGCAGCATCAATATCGAAGCCTACATTTTTCACAGAGGGCAAGTCACGCGACGGCTGCTTGAAGTTCTGGCAGAACGCGCTCGCGCCGGAGTGAAAGTTCGCCTGGTGGTGGACGCACTCGGCAGCTTCTCCACTTCCAAGCGCTATTTCAAATCTTTGACTGAGGCCGGAGGACGTATCGAGTGGTATCACCCCTTGCGCTGGAACAATTGGTTTCGTTCCAATAATCGCACCCATCGCGAGATGATTGTGGTGGACGGTTCGACCGCCTTCGTCGGCGGAGCAGGATTTGCGGATTGGTGGCGCTTTCCCAAGGGTGGCCATCCCCGCTGGCGTGACACCATGTTTCGGGTTCAGGGGAACGCTGCTTTCCACGTTCAGGGAACTTTTGTTGAGAATTGGTTGGAAGCTTCCGGAGAAATCCTGAATGGCGATGATTACTTCCCTCTCTTGTCGCGTAATCCAGGTCGCACGCCGGCGATGGTGGTTGTCAGTACTCCTTCTGCTGGAGGATCCACGCGCTCGCGTATTCTTTTCGAAACTCTCATCGGAGCGGCGCGGAAATCCATTTACATCAATACTCCATATTTTTTGCCGGACCCTGGTATGCAGCAGGAGTTAGTGCGCGCCGTCAAGCGCGGTGTAACTGTGAAGATCATTGTTCCCGGTAAGCATGGCGACCATTCCCTGACCCGCAGCTCGGGACGCGCCGCTTATGGTGATCTACTCAAAGCTGGCGCAGGAATTTACGAGTACGATGCCTCGATGATTCACTGCAAGATCATGATCATTGATGGTGTGTGGTCGGTAGTGGGATCTACCAATCTCGATAACCGATCGTTCGGGATTAATGACGAGGTGAATCTCGCGGCTCTTGATTCCGCGGTGGCTACTCGGTTGACTCAGGATTTTGAGCAGGACCTCTCCCACTCTGAACATCAGACATTGGAAGCCTGGAATAAACGGTCGCTTTATGAACGTGCGCTGGAGTCTATTGGATGGGTGTTGGAAAACCAGCAGTAGATACGATAAATCCTACGGTGCCGACTGTCGTGGTTCCCACCCTTTCGCAAAGTACGCAAAAGAAGGGGGCACCCTCGGTTGTATAACTTCCTACAAAGTCACTTCGCCAGTTCGTATAGATACTCCACATACGAGAGCACTGCGCCATCGATTCCCTGCACTTTCGGATTCGTGGATTCGATTACGTAGTACTCGTCGGGGGCGTGGGCGCCGTTGCCGTGGCCCATTCCGAAATGGCCGGCGGGCAGATGCAGAGGGTCGCCGGTGAAGACGTAGCCGGGCCACGATCCTGCGCTGCGCGGGAGAATGATGGGATCGATTCCCTTGCTGCGATAGTAAGTGACCTGGGCGCGGATAAGCGGAGCGTCGGCGGGAGTGCTGTTCGGATCGTAGCCTCCGGTCATGTTTACTTCGATGTCGCCAAAGCCGCGTTTTGCGAGATGTGCCTTCAGGGCCGCGAGAGCTTCGTCGGCTTTCATATCGGGCACCAGGCGTAGATCCAGTTTGGCGACGGCGCGGTGCGGGAGAATGGTTTTGCCGCCCGGACCGGTGTAGCCGCCGACCAGGCCTTCGATATTCACCGTCGGCCGCGATTGGAGCAGTTCGAGCGCTTCCTGATAACTGACGTCGTGCACCCAGTGATCGACGCTGAGCTGTTTCTTGGCAACGTTCTCATCCAGACGCCGGGCCGCCTCGGCAATCATCTTCTTTTCCGTGTCGGATAGCGGACGCGCTTTGTCGGCAAAGCCTTCGATGGCGGGAGTGTTGCCATCGGGGGAGACCAGGGTCACGAGCGCTTCCACCAGATGCCACGCCGGACTATCGAGCATCGCTTTGGTGCTGGAATGAACGTCTTTGCGGGGACCGCGTCCCCACTTTTCGCCGCTGGAGACCAGTTCGCACTCGATCACGCCTTTGGCGCCGAGCGTCATCGTCACTTTGCCATCGAGGTCCTGCTCGGCGGACGGCATGAAAATCCCACTGCATTTGCGCAGCGCGGCAATCACCTCGGAGCGGCGCACGATCTGCGGAAAGTGCGGAGAGCCAATTTCCTCTTCGCCTTCGGCGACTATCAGCAGGTTCACCGGAAGTTTTTTCCCTGCGCCGCGAATGGCATGCAGCGCCGCGATAAACGACGCCTCCGGACCTTTCTGATTTACCGCGCCCCGGCCCATCACAACTTTGCCCAGGCCCGGTTTATCCACCAGCGCGGCGTCGAATGGCGGCGACCACCACTCGGCGGGATCGGCCTGCTTCACGTCGTACATGAAATAAAGTCCGATGGTGCGCGGCGCGCCGGCGTCGAGCGTGGCAAAGATGCCAGGCTGCCCGTCGGTAGGAATTTTCGTGACTCCGCTGAATCCGGCGTCGCCGAGCATGCTCATCGTGAGATCGCAGCCTTCACTCACGCCCCGCTTCTCAGCCGCAATCGAGGGCTGGCGAATCCAATGCTGCAGGCGTTGCACCGATTCGTCGTGGCGCTTCTCGATTTCTTTCTGGATGAGGTTGAGGTCGCTACTGCTTGGATTGGCGTTGTCCGCCAGTCCATTTTGTGAGAGGGCAAGTGTGGCCGCAGCGGCGGTTTGGAGGAAGGTTCGTCGGTCCATGGCGTGGCACAGGATAATTGGGGAGGAGGGGAGGTGTAAAGAGCAGGCACGCTAGACGCAAAAGGATGGGCCAGCCGCCGGCGTCATATAATCGTTCTACTCACTTCAATGCACCTCCCGATTGGTCAGAAAATACGCTCCATCAAAGACGCGGCAGACGGTTCCGCCTTTGCGACAGGCCTTGATGGCCTGGCGAAGGGCGATGGGGCGATCGGTTTCAGTCTTCATGGCTTGCTTGGCTCGGTCGACGAAGTACATGACGCTATTGTCGTGGGCTTCCATCCCCCACAGCATCAATGCATGAGTCGGGTCCCGGTCATGTCTTTCAAGGTTTCGACTACGTCGCCCACCTGCTCATAGTTAATGGTTTCGGCTCCGCCCTCTTCAGCCAGACGCAAGCGATAGTCGAAGCGATCGATGGCGATCACTCTTTCTGCACCCAGCATGAACGCGCTGCGAATCGCGAATTGCGCGACCGGACCACATCCCCAGATGGCGACAGTGTCACCCGGCTTAATGTCGACATTCAGAGCGCCGAAATATCCGGTGGGGAAAATATCGGAAAGGAAAACTACTTTGTCATCGGGAATACCTTCGGGAATTTTTAGCGGACCGACGTCAGCGAAAGGCACGCGTCCGTACTGGGCCTGGCCTCCGGCATAGCCATCCATCATATGGGTATAACCGAACAGACCGGAAGGCGAGGAACCCAACAGCTTCTCTGCCATCCAGTAATTCGGGTTGGAGTTGTCACAGCAGGACCAGAGTTCACGCTTGCAGAAAAAACAATTTCCACAGGCAATGGTAAACCGCACCACCACACGATCGCCAATCTTCAGCTTATCGCGATCGACGCCAGCGCCGACTTCTACCACCTCACCCATGAACTCGTGGCCCATGATGTCGCCTTGCTCCATGGTGGGAATGAAACCGTTATAGAGGTGCAGGTCGGAGCCGCAGATACAAGTACTGGTAATTCGAACGATGGCGTCGCGTCGATTCAAAATCTCCGGGTCAGGTAGGGTTTCCACGCTCATTTTTCCTACGCCCATCCAACAGACTGCTTTCATGCTATCCTCCGCTTCGCGTTCAAGATTTCTCTCATCTCTGCGTCTCCCCGAATCGGCCGATCGGGATCTGCCAAACGCATTGCCGCGGTCGCAACGGAGCGCGGGCCGTGGGTTTGTCCATCAATCGTGGGAATTTCGCCGGTCTCGATTAACGCTTTGAATCGGCGAAGGTCCTGTCGCATCATGAATTTGGGGTCCTTGCCCAGCATCTTCGCAACCGCCCGGGCGGCTGCGCCACCGGGTGGACGGTATAGCACTCGGGCGATAACCAGTGTTCCTCGGCCTGCGGGTGCAGGACGAAATTTCACATACCCATCCACTTCGATCTCCGAATCAGGAAGAGAACGCCATGCAATCAGCTCGTTTTGGCGCTCGTCGACGATTTCAGCGTCCCACCGAAGGGGTCAACCGAAAGGTCCGGCCGCTATCCAGCGGTATCTCCCGTCGCCAATTTGAGTTACCGATTCAAGGTGGTACATAAATAAGGGCAGATCCTTGAAATTGCGCCAAAGACGGAATGCCTCTTCCGGAGTGCAGTTCAGTAACAAACTGCTCGCGGCCTCGAAGTGGTCCGGCAACTTAGTTCGTGCGCCCGCGTACACAAGAGCTCCGCCAGCGGCGGCCAAAGCAAGACCGGACGCCGAACGTCGGCTCAGTCCCAGGAGCGTAAGCGAGCCGCCAGCGATTAAAGCTCCCCAACGCTGTTTGGGATTCAACCCTGCGCAGGTCGCTCCATTTCCATGAGTGATTCGTGCAGCTTGGTTCATGGATTGATGCTTTCGTTTGGAATGAAGGTCAGATGAGAGGAGGCAAACAGAGGTGCACTGCTGCTTATTTTTTTCGGGCTCACTAGGATGAGCACCATCAGGTACTCTCATGATGTCGATGGCGTCACTTCAGGACTTATGCGGGAGCTCTGCTTGTTCGGAATCGCGGAAGAGTGGTCAGGGGTTAGCGTTGCTCTAAGCCGAGTTCTTTGGCTAATGCCTTCCACTTCGTATCCACCATCTGCTTGGTTTTTTCGTCCATCAAGATTTCGTCGGGCCAGGGGCGAGTGAAACCTTCGCTAGGCCATTTGCGGGTGGCGTCGATGCCCATCTTGGAACCGTAATTGGGTAGGCGCGAGGCGTGGTCAAGCGAGTCGATAGGTCCAAGAGTGAACTGGATGTCCCGCTCGGGGTCGATGTGATTGAGAGCTTTAAGCGTGACCTCAGCAATGTCCTGCACGTTGACGTCTTCGTCTAACACAATAATGCATTTGGTGAACATTGCTTGACCGAGAGACCAGATGGCGTTCATCACTTTGCGGGCCTGGCCGGGATAAGACTTCTTGATGGAAACAATCATTAGGTTGTGGAAGATACCTTCGACGGGAAGATTGATATCCACGATCTCAGGGATGGTGAGCTTCATCAGCGGCAGGAAAATGCGCTCCACAGCTTTGCCCATCCAGCCATCCTCCATTGGAGGTTTTCCCACGATGGTGGTGGCATAGATTGGATTTTTTCTGTGCGTGATGCAGGAGAGATGAAAAACCGGATAGAGATCTTCGAGCGAATAGAAGCCGGTATGATCGCCAAACGGGCCTTCAGAACGGAGCTCATCAAGATGGACGTGGCCCTCTAGAACAATTTCGGAAGTTGCGGGGACCTCCAGGTCAACCGTCTCGCACTTCACCAGCTCAACCGGCTTCTGGCGCAGAAAGCCGGCAATCAAATATTCCTCGACATCAGGCGGCGCTGGAACGATGGCAGAGAATGTGATGGCGGGATCGGTGCCGATGGCGACTGCAACTTCCATCCTGCCGCTGGGACGGTCTCCCTCCACCAGGACCGAACCGCCCGAAGTGCGGGCCATGATGTCCACCGCTGCCTTAGCGGGCGATGATGAGCCCTGATGCGAGGCAGCCGCGGCTCGCAGGGCTTCGCGATAGTGCTCTGCTCCGACTTTCTGCCGCTGCCAATGCATGCCCGTGGTGTGCTCGTCATATACCTGCATGCGATACATGCCGACGTTACGCTTGCCGGTCTTTGGGTCGCGCGTGATTACGCAGGGCATGGTGATGAAGCGGCCGGCATCTTTGGGCCAGCATTGCAGGACGGGAAAGTCGAGCACTGACAGGTGGTCACGTTTGATGACTTCTTTGCATGATCCGGTGGAAACTGTTTTGGGGAAGAACTTTCCCATTTCCGCCAGCATGGGAAGCATCTTTACTTTATCGAGGAAGCCTTGCGGGGATTTCACATCCATGAAATGTCGTATGCGGTCGGCGACTTCGTCGAACGAATCCACTTCGAGGGCAAGGTTCATGCGTCGCGCCGAACCGAACTGGTTGATCAATACCTGAGAACCGGGATGACCTTCAACGTTTTGGAAGAGGAGTGCCGGACCGCCAGTTTTGCTGACGCGATCGGTGATCTCTGCGATCTCCAGAATGGGATTCACTGGGGTGCGAATCTTTTTCAATTCGCCCGCGCGCTCCAGTGCCACCGTCCAGTCACGCAGGTCTTCGAAGGCCAACGATTCCTCCATTCACGAAACGCCGATTATACGTGACAAACCTTTGACTGCATGGCGTCCCCCTTTTGTGGTGGAAGTCGCATCCAAGGTATTAGGTCTGTTTAGAAATCGGAAATTGAAATCGGCAATCCGAAATCGTATATAGTCTGGTGCAAAGGGTGACTAGTGAAACGACGCGTGGTAATCACGGGCATGGGGACGGTAAGTCCTAACGGGGTCGGAAATGTGGCCTTTACGGAAGGCGTTCTACAAGGGCGCAGCGGGGTGCAGCGCATTTCACGTTTCGATCCGTCCGAAATTTCGGTGCAAATTGCGGGTGAAGTCCGCGACTTTGACGAACTGGCCTGGGTAGAGAAACGCGAGCGGAAGCATGTATCGCGGGTATTGCCATTGGCGCTGGCCGCAGCCACGGAAGCTTTGCAGGACTCCGGAGTTGATCCCGCTTCCCTGCCCTTGGAACAGAAACGCCGCTTCGGAGTGATTCTGGGATCAGGTGGAGGATCTCAGGAATTCACCGAAGAACAATACCGATTGTTCTTTCATCAACAATATAAGCAGATGAGCTTGTTCTGTGTACCCACGGGAGTGATGGGGACACTGTCCAGCGAACTCAGTGTGCGCTTCGGATTGCGCGGACCCAGCCATGTCGTGACCACGGGATGCACTTCGTCGACCGACGCGTTTGGATATTCTCTGCGGCAAATCCAGTCTGGCCGTTTGGATATGGCGCTCAGCGGAGGCGCGGATGCTCCAATTGCCCTCGGAATTGTTAAGGGCTTCCTGCTGATGAAGATTTTGACCGACTCATGGAATCAGGCTCCAGAGAAGGGTTCCCGCCCATTTTCCGTCGACCGCGACGGCTTTGTGTTGGCTGAGGGAGCTTGGATGTTCGTCCTGGAAGAATACGAACATGCGCGAGCGCGGAGAGCGAGGATGCTGGCTGAGGTTTCCGGATACGGTTCTACTTGCGAAGCTTTTCATCGAGTGCGGCTGCAAGAATGTGGCGAGGAACCAGCGCGTGCCATTGGGCTGGCGTTGAAGGAAGCGGGCATCGGGCCGAAGGATGTGCACTACGTCAATCTGCACGGAACCTCGACGCAATTGAATGATCGAATAGAGACGCGGGCGTTAAAGCTGGTGCTGGGTGAGCACGCGCCGCAAGTGCCGATGTCGGCCCTGAAGTCGCAGATTGGGCATCCCCAGGGCGCGTGCGGGGCTGCAGGTGTGGCAGCGACTCTAGTCGCGATGCGTAGTGGCCTGATCCCGCCTACCATTAATCTGGAGACACCGGATCCGGAATGCGATCTGGACTACGTACCGGACGTAGGGCGCAAACAAGCAATTCAGCACGCCATCTGCAATTGCATCGCGTTTGGATCGAAGAACTCCGCGCTGGTTTTGAGAAACTGCGCGTGATTTCGGAGTGGCCAACCGGGGCTGGGCCTTTTCTTTTTTGCAGCGCTTAAAGCACTGAAGCAGCCACTTTTTTGCATGGCCGGTTGAGAGGGCTTGTGTCGTGCCTCCGGCACTTTGCTGCAAATGTTCCGTGTACCCAGCGCTGAAGCGCTGGGCTAAGTTATTTTGCCCCTGCGGGGCGGCTGACAAAAAATGGTACTCATGCGAGCAGCCGGAACACGGCAAGATTGACCGGGGTGGTGCTTTCGACCTTCGGCTAGGTCGTGGAATGGGGATCGTTCAAGCTGAGGATTCGTCAGAAAACATCGAGGCATTCAACTCCAGAAAATCCCCGAGAAGTGAAAACTTGCGCGCGGAAATTCACTTCTCAGGTCGCAGTTCCTGGTTCTCAGGCGTCAACTCTAGGTTCTGCGGTGTCAACTCTACGACCAAGCCGTCTCCCCAGCCATACTTGTCACGGGAGAGCTGCTGGATTGCCCGGGCTAGGTCAGTTTCAGGCGAGTGAACCCGAGCAACCGCCCTAAAGCTGTTCCCTGCCACTCGTACCTCTACCTGGGGACAGGCGACCAGATTGCGGATCCAGTTTGAAGTGGGATACTCCGCGATGAGATAGAAACGTCCCTCGCGATGAGTAAACCAAATCTCAATTTCCCTTGGAACGCCACTCTTGCGTCCGCGAGTAGTCAGGTAAAGATACTGTTCTTCTTGGAGGTTATTGTCCTTTGAGCTTGAGCTTGGACTTGTTTTCTTCAAGGAATTCACTCAGTTTGGGAGCGGCATCGAGGAGTCGCGTCCATTGTTCGTAATAGAGCGTGACGGGAAAGCGGCCTAAGCCATAGACGCTCACTCCGCCTTTTTCACTGACGCGAAATTCCAGACTACCGGTGCGGCGTGGTCCCTGCTTTTCGAGCTCGGCCAATTTAGCTTTGAGTTCTTCGTAAGTCGGTTCAGGCATAAGATTACCTCGTATGATGACGTGCTCTGTCCATCATAGGAGCTGCAAAAGATTTCGTCGAGTGGCAGCGACGTGAAAGGCCGCTTCCCGGTGCTAGGCTGCGTCTCTAAGATCGTTGCGAAAGGTCTCTACGTCCTCGGTACCGTTCTGATGTATCACCGCGCGTGCGCGGTCGGCTAATTCCTCGGAATCGACATTGACGATCACCAGCGAGCGGCCTCGTTTCAACAGTTTACGATATACAACGACGTCGTCTTTAGGGACACCTTCATCCATCGAGTGTTCGGTTGCATTGCCAAGCGTGCCGCCGACCGCAGCACCACCTAGTCCGAGAACAGCAGCAGCGCCAATTCCGACAGCTAATATCGGGCCTACTCCAGGAACGGCCAAGCTAGCCAGAGCGCTGCCCAGATATAGTCCGGCCCCGGCACCCATAATGCCGCCAACATAGGAACCAAGAGTCTTGCCCATACCATCGGGTTCAGCGTCAGTGGTGGGAACTGAGGCGATTTCGGCCTGGGAATGATCTTGGGTTAGAAAGATGATGGATTCCTGAGGTACTCCGTTTTCCAGAAGTCCATTTAGCGCCTGATCGGCAGCAACTCGGCTGCGGAAGATTCCGACGACGGTATGCATAGGCTCTTTTCTCCAGAAACGTCGAAACTAAGACGCCGAAAATGGTTTGCGGGATGCTGGACATTCAACGGGCGCAGGTAAGGTATTAATCCGCAGCCATTTGCCTTATCAACTCGCGACGAGCCAGGGAACGCTGCAAAACGCCTGTGACCTCGTTCGCCTCTGCGGGTTTCACAACCAGATAATCGACCTGCAGGTTCAATGCCCTCCGCAGGCGGTCAAGAGTGGGATAGCCCGTGGAGAGTATTACGACGGGTGGGCGGCTGAGGTCTTTGGTTTCCTTCGCCAGCACTAATCCAAGATCTTCCCTTTCGAGCGAGATATCGATTAAGGCGGCGTCGTAGTTTCGTTCTTTAAGTTTCTGATGCCCACACTTGTAACTAGAACACGTGGAAACCTCATAGCCCTCTTCGGTTAAGAGCAAATTGTAGGTAGATAGAATCGAGGGTTCGTCTTCCACGACAAGTACGACCGGGCGGGCTTCTGTAGCCACGAAGCGGACACTCCATACGGCTTAGATTCTAGTTTGATTCCGGCGCCAAGCAAGGGTTTGCCATGGGCGAACCATTTTTCCGGAGTCACTGAATGTGGGCACTTTAGCAGGAAACAAAACAGAGTACCAGACTATTTCCTCAGCGCCCACGCCAGACCGTCCGCGCCTGGGGCCGTTTTGATGACCTTCGAAACTTCCCACTTCCTTAAGTCAACGACCGCAACCTCTCCGGCACCCATGCAGGAGATGTAAGCAATCGGCTGATCTGGGCGGAGCAGGATTTCGACTGGACGCGCGCCCACAGGGACCGTTCGAGCCACCTTCATTTGCTCGAGATCAACAACTGCGACTTGGCTGGCGCTGGGCATCGTAACCAGTAACCATTTGCCATCGGGTGTGGGAGCGGTTCCATAGCCAATGGAAGGCAACGAAATCCAACCGCTCACCGCATTGGATTTGGTATCAATCACGGCGAGGCGTGGCTTTTTCTGATCTGCGGTGACGACCCAGCGATCATCTGCCGACAGCGAAATGCGTTGGGCGACGTCGGCGACGGAGATAACCGTCACGGGTTTGCGATGTACGAGATCCAAAACTGTAACCGTGCCGGAGCCTACGTTTGACGTATAGGCACGCTTGCCATCTTTCGTGATCGCAAGCATGTGAGCCTCTGGACGTTCAGTAGCGATGGAGGCGACACGCTTCTGACTTCGTGGATCGATAATGTCAACCGCGTTATCGAGCTCAGCCGTGACATACAGGAGGCCGTCTGGTGCAAACTTCGCACAGTGAGGTCGAACCGGACGTCCGAGATCAATCGTGTTCATGATTTTTTGGGTGGCCAGATCGATTACTTCGACGGTTTGACCACTCGAGCCGGACTGGCCAACTCCAGAATCCCCGTAGATCGGGACGTAAGCGAGCCGCCCGTCCGGCGATGCAATGACTTCGTGACCTCGGATACCGTGGGTCTTTATTTTGCCCATTTGCTGGCCGGGGCCGGGGTCAACGATGCTCAAGCTCTGATCTCCCTGATTGACCACTAACAACAATGCATGCGGCATGGAAGGTTCGTCACTTTTCGAGCCGTCCGTCCGAAAAGCCATCAGAAGTGCCAACGCGCCGAGTGCAAGCGGCCAATTCATAATTTGCTCCGTGCAGCAGAACGTTCCCGATTACTCGTACCGGAGGGCCTCAATGGGATCGAGATTGGCGGCGCGAAAGGCGGGAAACATGCCGCTGCAAACGCCGACCAGGGCCAGAATCGACGTAGAAATCAATAGGATTCTAGGAGCGACGATCAAGCGTATGTCCCCTGCCTCGCCATGTTTGGCCAAGGCGCTGTAGAGAGTCAAGGTTCCGACCGAAAAGGAAACTAAATAGGAAAGCAGAATGCCGCAAATTCCACCTACTGCGGTAATCACCAGCGCCTCGGCGAGGAACTGGAACATGATATCCCGTTTTCTGGCGCCGAGAGCTTTCTCCACACCGATCTCGCGGGTACGTTGAGTGACAGAGACCAGCATGATGTTCATCACGCCGACACCACCAATGCCGAGAGTGATGGTGCCAATAAAAGCCAGTAGAATCTTCAGTCCCAGAGTGATGATGTTGAATTGCGATAGCTGCTTTTGGGCATCGAAAACAAATACTGCGCGCTCGTCATCCGGCTTGAAGCCGTGGGCCAAAGCCAAGGCATCGCGGACGGTCTTGGCGAGCTTCTGGTGGTCCAAACCCTGGGAATCGAGCCAGAGGCCTCCCACGTAATAGTTGTCCTGCAAGACATCCATCGAATTGAACGGAACATAGACAACCCGGTTGATGTCGTTATCGCCTTCTTGCATTCGCGCCTGGAGCACGCCTACCACCTGAAAACTGATTCCATTGATCCGAATCGTTTCGCCAATGGCGGGCATTCCAGAGAATAATTTGTCCTTGGCCTCCGAGCTGATGGCCACAAAGTGACCATGACTGAAATTATCCCCATCATCGATGAAGCGTCCACTTTCCATGTTGAGATTCCAAATATATTGGATGGCGGGATCGGCGCCAGTTATCGGAAAAGAGAAAGAACGAGAGCCGTTTTGAACTGTAGCGTCCATAAAAGAGGTACGGGAGATGTGACGCGCCAGCGGAATGACGTTGCGGAGCAGTTCAACATCCGCGTCGGTGAAGCGGACCTGCACTCCGGCTTTATTACCACCAGCCTGTTGCGAGGTGCGGCCGGGAAATATTCCGATCGCAGTGGCGCCGAAACTTTCAAAAATATTTTGAATGGCTCTTCCGAAACCTTCTCCATAGGCGAGAAGCAGGACTACCGTGGCGATGCCCCAAGCCATGCCAAGCATAGTGAGCACGGTCTTGCGTAGATCGTGCCGCATAGCGCCGTAGGCTTGTTGCATCAAGTCACGCTTCATATCTATTCCTTGCGCAGGGCGTCGACGGGCTGCAGAGTCGCCGCTTTCCGGGCGGGATACAATCCAGCCACTACTCCGGCAAACGCTAGTGATCCGATGGCCAGCGCCGCTGTAGTAGGCACCAGCTTGGGAGTATCGAATCCCGGAGGCTGTGGCAACGTGGATAACGCAGCCATCAACGCGGCCGCACCGCCCATCCCAAGCCCTCCACTCAGCAGTGTGAGAAATGCGCCTTCAATGAAAAACTGAAACATGATACTGCGATTGGTGGCACCGAGGGCTTTTCGGAGGCCGATCTCGCGCGTACGGTCGGCTACGGCCACGAGCATGATGTTGATGATTCCGATTGCCCCCAAAGCCAGCGTGACTAGTCCAACGCTGCCCAGAAACAGGTTCATCGCGTCGAAGATCTTGCCCACCTGGTCTACGGTCTTAATCGTGTCCCATTCGTCGAAGGCTTCAGGTAGTGTGTAATCGAATCCATGATTGCGGGCAATGATCTTATGGACTTCGGTCTTTGCGACTTCATGTACGTCGCGGGTGCGGGGCTGATAGTTCATGAACGAAATAGCGTCCTGTACCGATCCCACATTCTGGGGAGGGAAGTACTGCCGCATGGTGTTAAAGGGAATAAATATGCGCAGGTTTACGGTGTTGTTGTCACCATGTCCAATTCTTTTCAGCGTGCCGATTACTTCGAAGCGGATTCCATTTAATAAGATCGTGCTTCCGACCGATGGATGTCCGGGGAACAGAAGGCGGCGGGCTTCATCGCCTAGCACAATGACGGCACGTTTCTGGTTGTCGTCGAAATCGTTGAGCCAGCGTCCTTCCGACATCGGCATATAACGGAGTTCACTGAAGGTAGCAGGAACGCCCATCAACTGACCGCTGCTCGTGAAGTAATCACTGACCGCGCGAATGTCTCCTCGTGAGATCACGGGCACGACTGCCTTGACGTCCGGCGCCTCGGTCGAAACATCCAGATAGTCTTTGTAGGTCAGATAGTACTGGCGCATTCCGGTGAAACTGCCTCCGACTGCCGGGGCGCGGCCTGACCAGATGAACATTACGTTCTCACCTAGCTCATCAAACTGCTTTCGATTGCCGGAACGAAAACCCTCCCCCAAACCAACCAGCAAGAGCAAGGAACCTACCCCCCAGGCGATACCGAACATGGTGAGAAATGACCGCAGCTTGTGCGCCCAGAGCGTACGTAGAGTCTGGCTGGAAATCTCAAAAAGCAGGCGCATAGCTTCTTACAATCATACGCGAGGCAAGAAGCTGCGGTTCCATGGGACAACGAAGCCATGTTTTGTTGAGGCGCCTCTAGAGGATCCCGTAGGAAACGCGGAGGAGGATGCTGGACTAGGGCTAGTTGCTGGACGCATCCAAGCAAAAGAACGTCTCATTGCGGAGCAATGCCTCAACGCCCTGCACAACTTCGCGTCCCGTGCTCTTGGAGACTGCTCCGCGAAAACCTGCGCTCTCGGCCTCTTCGGCAAGCTGGTTTGACACTTCCTGCACGGTGAGAAGAATCAGCGGAATTTGAGGATGAGCCTTATAGATTTCGCGCGCCGCTTGCAGACCGTTCATCTGCGGCATGCCCAGGTCCAAGACAGCGAGGTCTGGAGCGAGATGCTCGATTTTCGCGACTGCATCAGCACCATTGACGGCTTCTCCGCATACTTCCCAATCCGGATGATCTTCGAGCAATCGCCTCAGCAGTCGGCGTATCGTGGAGTCATCGTCCGCGATCAATATCCGGATCGGCATTGGATTCTCTCCCAAAGGCCGAGGTGCCGACGCGAAGGTACAGATCAGATTTTCTGAACTTTTTCAGTAAAATCCCGCCATAGATTCGGCCAAGCCCTGTCACTACCGACCTTAAAGGCAGTTCCTCGATTGGACATTCGAGCTGACAGATTATGGACCAAAGTTTTTGTGGGCACGATACAGGCAATACCCGATTACCAAGAAGGTTACTGGGCCCTCGTTTGGGGTATGTCACCTTTCGTGACTCGGGCGTGAGATGTACGCCTGGCCGCGTCTCAAATCTATACGCTCCGATCCCTGCGGTTTCTCTAGGCCGCGGCACTCGATGCAACTTCGAGGGCTTTTATGAACTGGTTCGAATCCGACACCCAGCCAAACAGAGTTTGAATAACCAGAAGGGATGCTTCGTGATTGCTTCTCGGCAAACCGTATCCTATCGGCTCACCCATACAATCCGCCAGCAGCACGCATAAATAATCTCTGAACATCGCATCTCTGACCGTCGACTCCACGCATACGCTCGTGGTACATCCAGTGACGACGAGGTATTTGACGCCCTGTTTTTTTAAGATTGAATCCAAATCAGTTTGATAGAAGCCGCTGAATCGATGCTTGTAAAGCACTACATCGTCCGGCCGCGGCTTTAGTTCGGAGAGAATGTCTGTGTTCCAAGTGTCCCGGATAAGAATTCGGCTTTCCGTACCGTTCGGAGCCCGAATCGTCTTTCCGACGCCCAACCGCAGGTGTCGGACTCTGTTCGGAGAGTCGGAAACGCCTAAGTCGGAAAGATCGGGCCGAAAACCCATCTTGAGATAAACGATCTTTGCGCCGGCTTGACGGGCTGAGGTCAGGACTTTTGCGGTAGGCCCGACAACGCCTTGAATCATAGAAATATCAAGTCCCTCACGATCGAACATGCCACCTTTGCTGCCGAAGTCATTCTGCATATCGACCACGATCACGGCAGTCTTACCGATATCGATGGTTATTGGTTCTGGTTTTGCATCGACCCTGACAACCCGTTTCGGATTTTGAGTGGACTTACTCATCTGGTCCCCCGCCGATTGCTGGCCTGCTCCTCCAACCAGCGAGGCCGCCCCTGTTGCACCAATGGGGCCTAGCATTTCCCGCCGGCTAAGATTGTGGGTTTCAGGGCGCTCGTTTTCTGCCTTTGGTTTCATGGATGAAAGCCCCAGTCAGGACTGTTTCTAAGCGGGCGACACTATATCAGTATTCAGTTTCTGCCGGAAGCGCGGTGACAGGAGTGCCGTGCTGGAATGAATTGGATGTAGCGGTGAGTACGCGGCGAGGATCGACCAACAACCAGGCGGCAGCGCCGAGCACGCATAAGACCGCAGCAACCAGAAAAGACGCGGTCCAGCCGAAGCGTTCAGCGATAATTGGGGTGACAAGACTAGTCACAAAGCCGCCAATCTGATTGCCTGTGTTCATGAATCCGGAGACGGATCCGGAAGAGCCGCCGGCGATATCTGCGGTCACGGACCAGAATGAGCTTTGCGAAAGATAGAGTGCTCCCGCACCACCTGCGAGCACGATGCTGGCCAGCCGGGCACTTTCGACTTGTGAGCCCAAGGCCAGGAAAACGCCGGCTGTAACAATAGCGAAGGCCGCCAAGATACATCGTCCCGCGCGCGGACCCCGTCTCCTGGCGACGCGGTCGTTGATTATGCCGCCCAGCGGCGAACAGGCTGCCATCGCCAGAAATGGCAACATGGCGTAGAAAGCGCTCGCTTTCAAATTCAAGCCGCGCACTTGCGCCAGGTAGATGTAAAACCAGCTGAAGAATATCCAGGCGACGTAGCCGTAGCAGAAGTAACTGAAGGTCACGGCCCACACTTCCCTGCTCTTTAGTACCCTCCCCCAGGGTACAAGCTGTCTCTTCGCGGCGCTTCCTGTGTGGATCGTTAGCCCGGATTGAATAATTTCCAGTTCTTTTGAAGACACTCGAGGATGCTCAGAGGGTGTGTCCCGAGCTGTCAGGAACCAGACGGCTCCCACGGCGAATCCGATAATGGAGCAAACCCAGAACGATGATCGCCAGCCATGATGGACCATGATGTAGGTGATCAATGGCGGCGACAGCCCAGCGCCCACGCCGACTCCGGCGAAAATCAAGCCGTTGGCGATTCCGCGCTCCTGCATCGGGATCCAGCGTGAGACAAACTGATTGGAAGCCGGATAGATAACCGCTTCCCCTACACCCAGCAGAAAGCGCGCGGCAATAAAAAAGAATAGCGGGGCACCAATGCCGCTGGGCACAATGGCTATCAAGGCGGTGAAAATACCCCACCAAACTACTCCGCCGGCAAGGACTCGGCGGGGTCCCAGTCGGTCAGCCAGCCATCCTCCGGGTGTCTGGAATAAGGCGTAGCCTGCCAGGAAAGCACTGAATACTCGGCCAAGTCGGGGGTTAGTGAGGTGATAGGCAGCCGCAATGGAAATCCCCGCAATGGAGATATTTACCCGGTCGAGATAGGCGACAGCACTCAGAATGAAAAGCCAGAACACCAGGAACCAGCGTATGTGACTCGGCTTTCCGTCGCTCATGGCTGCTCCATGAAATCGCTCTGCCTAAAATCCGGCGAAAACCAAACGCCTGTGCTATCGAACTGATCTCTGGCCACTGACCACTAGTTCTTTTCTCTTTAGGTTCCAGGGGAGTGCTCCCGCAAAATGCGAACCAACTGATTGGCCACGATCTTATCTTCGCCGGGTTGCAGCATAAAGGAATTCATCCCCAGACCGGGTTGCTCTTCTCCCACCGACATCACGATTGAGGGCTTGGAGTCTTTCAATAGCTGCGACACTTCCTTGGGTGTTACAGAGATTTTCGCTGGATCGAAAATGATTCGCATGTGGGGAACATGATTGGCGATTTCGGGAACAAAGAAGGAAGTGGTCACGCCGGGCACCTTGGTGATCTGCCGGGAGATTGATTCCAGGCGGTCCTGCCATTCTTTGGTGAGAGCTTCGTGGTCTTCGTTGAGATAGAGTTCCAGAGCTTTCACCATTCCGATAATTTCTTCTTTGCCAACTTTTTGGCTGCGGCCGATGGTGTCCTCGTGAGGACTGTTGTTGAGAAGCGCGTAAGCCACCAGATCTTTGCGGCCGATTAACATGCCGGCACATTGTGGTCCGCGAATGGCTTTGCCTCCGCTGAACGTAACGAGGTCATAGCCCATGTTGGCGTAGTCCCAAAGATGCGAGACGGGAGGCGTATCTGCTGCGGCATCGTTCATGCACGGAACTTTGTACTCTTTCGCCAGTTTTACCCACTCATCCACTTTGATCTGGCCCTGGGAATTGGCAAAGTTGCTGAAGTGCATCATCGCGGTGCGTGGGCTGATCGCCTGGCGCAGATCATCCCGGGTTTCGACGTCCATGAGTTTCACGCCTGTGGTGCGCAGCTGGTGATCGAAAGGATTGCGATGCGACTTCTGGATAATTACCTCGGACTTCATTCCAGTTAGATCCGGTATCTGCCGGATGAAGGCTTCATTGTCGCCGGTGAGAATGCCGGCGAGTCCCGACTGCATCGCTGCAGCGGCGCCAGAGGTAACCAGAGCGGTGTATCCCTCCGGCAATTTGAGCATTTCAGCAATTCGTTTCCCGGCAGCTACTTCCAGCTCCGGCATTCTGACAAAGTGGCGTCCCGCCTGAGCCATGACGGCTTCCAGTTCGGGGCGAATCACCGAGCCACCCAACATGGTCATGGTTCCCTGACAGTTGATGACGGTCGCGACTCCCAGTTCCTCGTAAGGATTGCCCGACTTCCCGAAGCCACTACTGCCGGTGGCACTTTTCGAGGCAAACAATTTTCGGGGCGCCAGTACAGAACCGGCAATCACTCCCAGACTGCCCAGAAAACTTCGACGATTCCATTTCGAACCGAGTCGCATGACGGATGCTCCTTCGCGCACGTTGCGGTTTTTACTTGCGGACGACTGCCGCGATGCAGTTAATTTCGATCATCGACTTACCTGGCAGCGCTGCCACTGCCACGGTAGTTCGCGCCGGACCGCCGTTTGGGAAATACGTCTTGAATATCTGGTTCATAGGCTCATAGTAGGCGAGGTCGGCAAGATAGACGGTGAGCTGCAGAATGCTATCCATGGTTCCACCGCCGGTTTGGACTAGCTCTTTCACGTTCTCCATTACCTTGGTGGTGTGGGTTTCGATGTCATCCTTCGACACCGGGCCGTTTGAATTGGCTCCCTGGCCGGCAATATAAATCAGGCCGTTATGGATGATCAGAGGAGTGATCATTTGCTTTCCGTCCGCTGGCTTGCCGTCACGATTTAATTTGCGCACGTCCGAATCCTTAGACTTCTTCGCCAGGGCCGTGCCCGTCATCAAGCTCCCCACACCGATGGCAGAGACCATGGCTGCCAGGCTGCCCATCAGTTTTCTGCGGCCGAACATTTTCGAGGTCATAGTCAATCCCCTTTCTTCGTTTTCAAAATTGCAAAACTCTTACGGTAAGGCAAAGGTAAAAATGTCGCTGCCCGCCGCGATGGCTACGTATTGCTTGCCATTGATCGCATAACTCATTGGCGAGGCGCTAATAGTCTGACCGGTGTTGAAGTGCCATAGTGGCTTGCCGGTTTGCGCATCCACAGCCTCAAAGGAGTGAGCGTCGTCTGCAAAGAAAACGATGCCTCCCGCGGTTGTCATGGTTCCACCATTTGGGTATCCCGAACTCACTTGCGGATACTTCCAGGCAAAAGTCTCCGTATTGAAGTCATAGGCCAGAAGAAGTTTTTGTGGATGCTCTGCCGGATCGTGTTTAACGCCGGTCGAGTAGTAGGTCTGCCCTTCGGCAAATTCCTGTGGTTTTCGGAAGAAAGTGCCACAATCTTCGAGCGCTTTGAAGTAGAAAAGATGAGTTAACTCGCTGTACGACGGAGCATACCAGTTAGTCGCTCCGGTGAAACCCGGACAAATTCGCGTGCCTTCGGCGGTGGGCTGAACGCCTGTCCGTATGGGACGGCCTTGGGCATCGATGCCTCTTGCCCAATTCAGTTTTTCGACGAAACGAACCGCGGAAAGGAACTTACCGTTAGTGCGGTCAAGCACGTAGACGAAGCCGTTCCGATTGGCTTCCACCAACAATTTCCTCGGCTCACCTTTGTAGGTCGCATCGATGAGCACGGCTGTCTCGGTTGCGTCGTAATCAAATAAATCATGCGGCGTGAATTGGAAATACCATTTGAGTTTTCCGGTGTCTGGATCGAGAGCAAGCACGCAGTCGGTATAGAGATCGTCCCCAGGCCGGACCGCGCCATCGAAATCTGGAGAGGGATTGCTGGTCCCCCAAAATAAAGTGTTCAACTCTGGATCGTACGTGCCTGGCATCCATGTCGTGCCCCCGCCACGCAGGTACATTTGCCCAGGCCAGCTCGAAGATCCAAATTCACCCGGGCCTGGGATGGTCCAGAAGCGCCAAGCCTCCTTTCCGGTCAGGGCATCGTAAGCAGCAAGGAAGCCGCGAACGCCGTCATCCCCACCTGAGGTTCCGACGATCACCTTGTCCTTGATTACCAGGGGCGCACTGGTCGCGCCATAATTTCTGTTTCCGGTCGCGTAAGCAACCTCCCAAAGCAAGTTACCGGAACGGACATCGAGACACAGCAAATGAGCATTATCGGTCATCATGTAAACCCGAGAGTGCCACACGCCTACACCTCGATTGAGGTGTCCGGAGGCATCGTCGATCAATCCATCCGTATTAGGACGTTCATAGTGCCAGACGGTGCGCCCGGTACGTGCATCCAGGGCAACGGCGTGATTGGCCGCGGTGACCAGCATCAGTCCATTCACGACTACCGGCGTGACTTCGAGTCGGTTCGAATTACTCGCGTGGAAAACCCATTGAGTGCGAAGCTGATTCACATTGTTCACGGTCATTTCGGCGAGGCTGCTGTAACGGCGTCCAGTGTAGTCGCCGTTGTAGGAAGGCCAATTGCTCGCGGGTGGCTGCGCGAGAAGGTGCTCAGGAAGGACATCGATCGCGACGGAAATAGGTGAATTGAGCTTCTCATCGCCAAATGCCAATGCGACCCAGCAACCGCAAAACGCGATCAGCGCCGTCGTTCTGAAGCTAAAATGCATGTTGAACCTGATTAGCTTGCCAACTGCACTTTCACTCACTTGGCGTGCGGCATGCTTGTCGCCGAAGACTGTGTTCCCCTTGGTCGATGTTTTGGGGGGAAGACGTGATCGTTCCCCGAGCTAGAAGCTTGATATCCCATCTCTTTTGAAATACGTTTGCTGACAGCTTGAATAAGTGGAGCGAGTTGCCTAAGCCGAGTAACCGACATCCGTACGGCTGGTCCGGTTATGCTCACACTGGCATTCACGGCACCGGTGTGATCCCAGATGGGCGCTGCAATACAACGGATATGCGGCTCGTTTTCCTCGAGGTCGCAAGCGTATCCGTTCTTCCGAACCTTTTGTAAGTGGGTTTGCAGTTCCTGGAGATTTCCGATCGAGTTCTCCGTGAGCCTTCTGAACTCAAGTTGTGGCAGGATTGCGGATAGTTTGTCTGGCGGCATATAGGCGAGCATCACTTTGCCGACCCCGGTACAGTGCAACGGAACGGCCGCACCAATTCGCGAATAGATTCGAAGCGGCTCAGGTGAATCCAACTTCTCCACATACACCGCGGAAAGGCCATGACGCACCGTGAGGTGGATGGTTTCACGTGTGTTCTGATTGAGTTGCTGAAGATAGGGCAGGCTCAGCCGGCGAATATCGAGTTGACCCAACGCAGCCTGGCCAATGGAGAAGCATGCAACTCCCAGGTGATAGCTTCCCGTGCCACTGCAATTTAAGAAGCCCGCTGATTCAAGATTTACCAGGAAACGGTGAACAGTGCTGACGGGCAATCCCGAAAGCCTGGCAATCTGAGATGCGGTCAGACCTCTCTCGGCAACTGCAATCAGGTCCAGCAGCCGCAGTCCGCGCTGCAAGGATGTGATGTTGTAAGTTCGTTTGGCTTTCATCGGCATGGCGTTCTTCGAATCGGAAACCCGCGCGTTCTTGTATTTCAATTTTGAAAGTGCAGATTATCTGATGAAAGTTGATTTCGTGCAAACGATTCCGAGAACCACCGTTTTACAGGCGACCGAATTTCTTCACCGCCTCCTCGATAGATTTGTACTTTTCGATATAGGGATACATGGAATGTTCTTTGAAATCCATCTCTTGTGCCAACGCTAGAACTTGTTCTGCTCTGGCGCGCGGCACTACGACAACGCCATCGTTGTCGGCGACAACGATATCCGCCGCCTCAACCCGGACACCATCGCACACGACAGGGATATTGGCGCCGGCAAAGCGGTAATGGTTCACTGAGGTTGAGGGCACCATTCCCAAAGCGAATACTGGAAAACCGATCTTGCGCAGATGCCCCACATCGCGGACGCCGCCATCGATCACGGCCCCAGCAAAGCCTCGAGCCCACATGGTGGTTCCCATCAATCCTCCCATGCCGGCGATGTTCGCCCCGTCTTCTACGACCATGACGTAAACCGAGCCGGCTTGTCCCTGGTCAATCGCCGCCAACATCCCGCTGAGCGCCGCAGGATCATTATTTCCCTCGGCCTTCTTCAGCAGCACGGTTATGGCGAAACCCGCAAACTTGCTGGAAAATATCGGCTGCATGCGATGGGTCATATACATTCGCTGTCCGGCAATTTGTTCTAATGCGTCGGACACAGAAGCGACTTCCACGTGGCGAAAAGCTTCCAGCAGGGCGGCGTTGTCCTTGGCGGGTGGTTTCTCCGGAACCGCCTGGGCTGAGGCCAGCCATCTTGCGCCCACTATGCCGAGGGCCAATACGATTACACAGATCGCGGCGAAGGCTTTGGAAGAAACTTTAGGGAAATGGGATTTGTTCACCGAGTCCTCCTGGTTGTATATATGTGCGCGGACTCTAACACTGTTTTTCTTTGGGTGGAAGAGGATGCGCCCTGGGCTTGGATGGCATTCTCGAAATGGCCGATGATTTTAGAAAAGGAGGCATCACGATGCACAAGACTTTTTCCAGCTGGCTTAGAATCGGCTTGGCGGCGGCAGTTGTGGTTCTGGCGATATCGGCAATTGGCTATTCGCAAGCGCGACGTGCAATCACCGTGGGCGAATCCAAAGGTCTTCCCTTTAGTGATGGCATGCTGGTTGGCGATACGCTCTACATCGCAGGTCAGGAAGGCTCGGACGCCAACAACAAACTGGTGGCGGGCGGGATTGGACCCGAGACGCAAGCGGCGCTGGACAATATCCAGAAAGTTGTAAAAGCTGCTGGATTTGAATTAAAAGATGTGGTTGCAGTCACCGTGTACCTGGCTGACATTCATGAATTTGGCGACATGAATAAAGTTTATCGGAGCGTCATGCCGGATCCGAAACCGACTCGCGCCACTGTTCAGGTAGCGGCATTAGTCAACAACGCACGCATTGAAATCTCGGCAATTGCAGTCAAGGGTAAATAACTGCCGTTCGATCCCATCTACCGAGCTGATCTCAGGAGGAAGCCCATAGCACTCAAACGGTGGTACGCACTTCCGCCGATGGGCGCGGTCTTATTTCTCTTCGTGTGCGGCATGGTCCCTCAATCGCAGCCTCAGGCGCAATCGCCTGGAGCTCGACGAGTATCCAGTGCAACATTGCTGGAAGGCAAACAGGTTTTTGCATCCAGTTGTGCCGCGTGTCACGGATTGGATGGACGTGGGGGCGAGCGCGCCCCCGATATTGCTACCCGGCGAGGAACGCAACGACTTTCCGACCTTAAGCTGGTTCGCATCGTAGACGCAGGTGTGCCTGGGACTGGAATGCCGAGCTTTCATTCGCTGGGCGCTTCCGCGATCAAATCTGTGGTGAGCTACCTTCGCACGCTTCAGGGCGGAGGCAAGTCTGCCAGTCTGCCCGGCAATCCGCAAAAAGGTGAATCAATTTTCTTCGCCAAGACGGGTTGTTCCGATTGCCACATGGTTGGCGGCAAGGGAGGCTTTCTGGCAGCTGATTTATCGAGCTACGGCCACACTCACTCGGTTGAGGAAATTCGCCAAGGAATTACGAATCCAGATAGCATGCGAAAAGCCGGTGACAAAATCGTGCTGGCGGTCACGCGGGACGGCACAAAGTATGCTGGACTTGTCCGCAATGAGGACAATTTTTCGTTACAGGTGCAGACTGTCGACGGCAATTTTCACTTCTTCATGAAGTCGGATCTGCAAACGTTGGAGCGACAAGCGCAATCCGTGCTGCCCGCAGGCTACCATTCCGCGCTGGGCAGCCGGGACCTGAATGACGTGATTAGCTTCTTGATTCATTCTGCTAGAACCAGCAAAACCGCGCCGGCATCCGGAGAAGCCGATCAGTGATCCTGAACTCTGGTCAGTGATCGAAAGAAGGAGAGACATTCTGTGGATCGCCCGATTAGAGTCCGAAAGATTTGTCTGCCGATATTTCTTTTTCTTTCAACGATTCCGTTTTTTGGGTTCCTGAACGCCCAGGTGCAGGAGCGAAAGTTTGAGTTGCAGGCCAACTCTCCGCAGTTCTGGAACCTTCTCGATCGAGATGCCAAACTGTATTTAGTCGCAGGTGGATTCGGTTTCGCGGAAGGTCCGGTGTGGGATGAAGCAGGCTTTCTCTACGTCAGCGACGAAACTCTCAACAAGATCTTTCGGGTGTATCCGGGCGGCAGGAAAGAAGAACTGATTTCCCTCGGCGATCCCGATGGTAACACTTACGATCGAAGACGTCGTCTCCTCGACTGCGCCAGTGTTCTGCGTGCCATTATCGAGGTCACTCGAGACGGACACTACAAGATCCTGGCGGACCACTTTGAAGGAAAGAAATTCAACAGTCCCAATGATGTGGTGATCGGCCCCGACGGCGCCACTTATTTCACCGATCCAACGCTTGATTTGGTCAAAGGCGAGAAGCAGGAGATTCCATTCCAAGGCGTTTATCGCTTGGATGACGACGGCAAAGTTCGTTTGCTCACCAAGGACCTGTCGCAACCCAACGGCCTGGCTTTCTCCCCTGACGGTAAGCGCTTTTATGTGGACGATAGCGAACGGAGGAACATCCGTGTGTACGACGTTGAGCCGGATGGAAATCTTTCCAATGGACGGATCTTCGGTGAGGAACCCGGAGGTCCACATGAAGGTGTGCCGGATGGCATCAAGGTCGACCACAACGGCAACGTTTTTGTAACCGGACCAAAGGGTATCTGGATATGGGATCCGCAAGGCCGTCATCTGGGCACCATCGTTATGCCCGAACAGCCTGCCAATCTTGCCTGGGGAGATAAAGACTATCGCACGCTTTATATCACGGCTACGACCTCGGTTTATCGCTTGCGGACGAAAGCTCGAGGATTTGTTCCTTATCTGGAGAAGTGAAGCCGGGGCTAGCTACGCCGCGGTTGAAGAGCTCAGTCAGTGGGGGCTATTTATCGGCAGGGTAAACGAAAAGACCGAGCCATGCCCCACTTGACTAGTTACGCGAATCGTCCCGGAGTGCGCTTCCACAACCGCTTTTGCGATCGCCAGTCCCATGCCGGTTCCTTGTACGCGATAGCGCTCATTCTTGCCGCGGTAGAACTTGTCGAAGATTAGCGATTGCTCAAAGTCGTCAATTCCCGGACCGCGGTCTGCCACGCTTACGGTAAGAAAACGGCCGTCTGCCTCAGCAGTGATTTGAATGGTGGATCCGGCTGGCGAATATTTGCCGGCATTTTCCAGCAACTGACGAAGAACGTCCTTGATTCGCTCCAGATCGATTGACACCAAAGGCAAGTCGGCAGCAGCATCGATCTCAATCGTGTGGTTTGCGATAGATTGTCTAGCTTCCTCAATCGCTCGATCAATCGCCTCCCGGATATCGTGGGGCTCGCGCTGTAGTTCAACCTGGTTGGCATCGAGCTGCGCCATCTCAGCCGCCTCACCGACAAGATGATTCAGGCGGTCGGTTTCTTCATTAATCACTGTAATTAACTCGTGCCGCTGTGCATGGTCGAGATTGCTATCTGACAGCAGGCTTGTGGCAGATGCCTTGATCGCGGTGAGAGGCGTACGGAATTCATGCGTGACCGAGTCGAGAATAGCGGAACGCAGCTTTTCGCCCTCGCGTGATGCCTCCGCTTTGCCCAGCTTTTCAAGGGCCGCGGTGCGCTCGATTGCAATTGCGATCAGTGTACCCAGTGCTTCCAGGGTCTCGCGGGAAAGTAATCCTCCAGAAAGGCCAATTGCTCCCACCGACCGAACTCCCAGCCGGAGAGGAGTGAAGAAAAGCTCATGTTCCCGATCCATGGTAGGTTCACCACGTGCGGCGATTGCTCGAAGCTGCTCGCCACTTAAGTCCCGTGTGCCTGGGCTAGAGCGATAAACATCCTCTCGGCCCACGACAAACAAAGCCGCGGCAGTAACCCCGAAGCTCTCCACGACGTACCGAGGGATTGAATTCAGTAACTCGGGTACGTTTTCGGTGGTCAACAGACGTTGGCTGAAGGCATAGAGTCGTTCAATCTCCCTTCGGCGTTGTGTAGCATGTTGGGCTTCGCTGCGAGCTCGTTCCGAGAGCTGACTGGCAACCACTGCGGTAGCCAGAAAGGCAAGCAGCGCGACCCAGTTTTGTGTGTCGGCAATTCTGAAGGTTCCAACCGGGGGAAGAAAATAATAGTTGAGAGCCAGGGTGGCGAATACAGCCAGGAACACGGCGTATCGCAGGCCCCACCCCGCTGACACAATCAAAACTGCCACCAGAAGAGTAAGAGCCACGGTTGTTGGATTAATCGCCCTTACGTGCCGATACGCGGCAACTACCGCGATCACGACTGCGGCGCAAACCACGAATCGCAACACTTCTCGACTCAAGGTCACGGCTGCATTCTACCCTCGGCATCGACAATCAAGAACTTCTCCACGACAATATCGCATAGGGCTCCCGAGCAATGGCTGGAAGAGGCGGCGCCTGGAGACCAGCGTCGGCGCGAGGTCCACCTTGCTCCCGGCGAGTTTGAGCTTCTGGTTTACCTGGCGAGGCGTCTGGAAAGAGTGGTCGCGCATCGGGTTCTTTTGCGCGCGGTGTGGAGACCAAACAGTGCGGAGCAACCTGAGTATTTACGAGCTTTTATCGATCAACTTCGTAAGAAGATCTAATCTGAAGTCGTCGAACGTTCTCTTCATACCGACTTCTATCGCTTTGATCCGGCCGGGAGATAATCTCCCGCTATTTCGTGTGTACTTTTCTCGCTACCAAACAATTCCTGGAAATCCTCAATCATGGTGAGAACCAAAACAAGGACTGAGCCAATCAAGCCGACGGCGAAAATTGTCTCCAAGAGTCTGATCGCGATGGTGACC